>JAABUP010001578.1_pt1 | contig 47691 bp, 63 predicted proteins | sample 5559201 | NCBI WGS metagenome assembly JAABUP01 (sample SAMN10711887, study PRJNA513373) | rock metagenome | isolation source: Antarctica rocks | place: Antarctica
CTGGGGTGAAAGGCTGAAATTGCCAGATGAGTTTGTTTGTTTTACTGACCATGAGGAGGACTGCATGGTCATGGCTGCTTGTAAGCCTGACAGCAAAATGTTATCGCTTTTTCGTGCATATGCACCTCACAATATTTTGACTTTTATGCGGTTTGCGCGCCTGTTTTCCTTAGAGCGGTAGATACCTTTTTTTCTTGACAGCCTCCAATGGAGGCATGTAGTGTTTTTGGACTTGATGACAACAATTTTGTGTAGTAATCTGCTGCTTCAGTGTCAACTGCAATGTTGCAGAAATGTGAGTGTGTCAGCAGCGCAAGTTTTCACTGTGCTTTGCTGCTTTGGTACAGAGATGTTGTGGCCTGATTTATTGTGACATCAGCAGGCACTGAGATGTTGAGAGGTGTCGTCAACTTCAGCAAGATCTTTGCCTACACTTTTACAGCAGGCTGAGTACTATTTAATATTGGCCACTGAGTGGTTGTTGCTGCTTACTTCTGAGTGGCCAATTCTTGACATGCGTCTGATTGAGGAGCGCTCATAAATTTCGCTTTGACCGCAGCCAGCAGGCAGCCACACTTGACTTTCATAATTTTGCAAGCATCATTGACAAGCAGTCGTATTCATCAACCTTTCTGTTTTGTGATGAGTGCCTTCAATAACAGGTGTGGTTGCGCCAGCTGGCTCTTGTGTAGTGCTACTTGTGATACACAACTGCCTCATGGGCCACGCACAGCTGCCATGTGTCAGTGGCAAATTTTGGCAAGCAGGTGCAAGCACAGACTTGATGTTGCTCCAAGGCCATCCCTGCAACACTGTTTGCCTGGTTTTCGTGGCCATGCACATGCTCACAGCATTCAGTTGTAGAGGAACAGCCTGTGATTCAGTGGTAGTTGGCACTTGTCAGGCAGGAGTGAAACTGTACAAAAGAACCAGAGTTTACGCTTTTCAGCGATCATAACCGGAGCCTCCAAACGCGGCAGCCAGCTCACTGTGTAGAACTGAGTTTCAAAGACTTCATCAATAAAATCATAGCATGCTGCAAGACATGTGTTCATCACAAACAAAAATGAATCATGACGTTTTTGGCCACTGGCAGCATAATGAGAGCCTACAGCAACAGCTGAATGCTCAGTTGGAAGAAAGAAATACAACAAGGGCTGCCTGCATACTCACTAAAGCACGCACTACTGACAGCGCTGCTAGCAACCCATTAGACTGCCTGTACTTGGATTGGGACAGCGGTGACAGCTGCAGGCATAGCTGCCGCTTTGTTGGCATCAAAAGCTGGATTTGCCCCATCAATTGCAACCTGTTCTTGCTGTGGTGCGCTGTCTAGCAGACTGGCCTGCGCCTTCTTCAAGTAAAACCCAAAATGAAACACTGTGAAGATCACAAAGCAGAAGAAAATCATGAGGAAATCAAAGCAGTAAAAGTATGACTCGTGTGTGGCAACATAGCCAAACCAGCCGCCAGCAAACTCAATCAGCCTGAAAATGGACCGAATGTACATCAACCCAATGGTGGAGTACAGGCAGAAGAAGATTGGGTGAAATGCTTTCACACCTCTCAATCCATACTTCCTCTTCAGGTTGATGTACAATGTCAGGGTGGTGAAACAGGTAAAGAAGATCAGCTGGAGAATGAGTCCAATGATCAACAAAGCCTTGGCAGTGTTCAAATTCCCCGCCTTTTCACTAGACGACAACCCAGCACCGCCCCCTTGAATTGCCAGGCACAGAAGATCACTTGCAAAGAACCCCCGGGCAACCCATGCAGGGTGCAGACGACCCCCCCCCATGAGCCATCCTCATCAGCTTGCCAGTTGCACTGTAGTCCACAAGAGCCAAGAAGATGGGCGAGATGATTAGCAAGGCTTGCATAATGACGTACGGGTCGTATGCTGGCTTGTGCAGCATCACGATTCTGCAGGCATAGCCTATCACTTCCAACAGAGCGGTGAAAGCAATGGTCAGCATGAACCATGCTCTGGTCTTGCATGTGATAGCCAAGTTGATGAGGCCCAGCAGGGCAAACATGATGAGGGCAAAGATGGCTGGGGCTTCTTTTGGAATCTGGTGAAACCAGAAGTAGATCTGCGCGTCAAGTCCTGTGTAACCTCCATACAAAAACGCATATGAAGCCATGAAACCCAACCTGCAATCAGGCACAAGAGATTAATCGACAGTCATAGCAGGCAATGGTACCACCGGTGTTGAACTCACACAGCTGCTTATTGACTACTTGTGGCAATAGAGAGGTGCAATATTGGTGTGGAGGACAGCGCATACCCTTCTGTTAGAAATGCTCAGTCCTCAAAGCTCTGCGCGCCTTGCTGTCTGCCACGTCACTTGGCTGGAAATGCCTGACGGCCGATGCAAAGCGAGTTGTACGCTGCTCCAATCAGATTGACTGCCAGATCGGCAAATGGCCTTCCGAAGGAGCGCCCTTGAAGGGCTCGGTTGAAGGTCTGCAGCTGCATGCAGGTGGCGTGAGTCAAGCGGATACGAACAAATTGTCGCTGCAAGATGTAACTGCAGCGTTGTAACGTCTGCAAGTTCCATAGCTGATAAACAAGCTGAAAATCTCGCTCACCTTGACTGCGTCAGGGGATAGAGTTATGTTGCACTATGCACGGTGGTGCATCTGCCCCTGCTTGATAAAGCAAAGGACGGCGTATGTGTGAACGGAGCCCAACAAAAACGCTCAGCAAATCCTTCGCAGCTTGCCCGTACCGTGCGCGAGCTGCAGCAATGCTTTTGTCGCCCGAAAGCCCACACGAAACGCCAACACGAAACGCTCAAGAAGATGAATGCTGGCCTTCACCATGGAGTATGGTTATACATGCAAGCACAGTCAGCTTGCTTACCGGGATGTGGGAGTTGTCCTGTGCATTACGCGCCGGTGGTATGCATGATGTGTGTATAGTAATCACTACTGCACTGCACATGTGTTGCAACAAATTGACGGCCTGCTCACAGCAGCATGCATGCAACATCGAGTCCTCAAACAACACGCTGGAATGGCGACATGTATGGCACGGCCAAGTGTAGCATACGGGTCGACGTATGCCAAGCAACAAAGGAACCACACACAGCACCGTTTCTTTCTTTGTCTCTTGAAGGCCAGGGCGATGCAGACACGCCCTTGTCAACTGCCCCGAGACACTGCAGAAGATCTGTTCACTTTACACGCTCGGTCTGAGCGATTGTTGGCGTGTGGCCACTGAGTACTTCACGATCGAAGAACATTTGAAGTCTGGAAGTACGAGAGACGTTTCCAGCATTGCCTGATGTCTTAGGAGCCTGCTCGGCCACAGGTGCTCTTTTGGAGAAGCTAGACAGCAGCCTGCACGGCCAGATCTTCATGGGCACTTTTTATGTCACGACAATCCAGAGCATGTGGCACAGGCAGAACCTACTCCTCTGCATTCACCCTACCTGTCTCTGGTGTGCAGGTTGAAGCTTCACCCAGTGTTGCTGTTGTGACGGAGGCGTCGGAAAATCAGGTGCACTGTTTGGCTTTTCAAAGGATTGTCACTCTGCTGTGTAGAGTGGCCTCAAGGATATCTGCTTCTATTTGACAGAAAGCTTCTGCAAAGTTGCAAATTCTGCATAAGTAGACCTCGTTTGCAACCGCAGACGTCACTAGGACCAGGCACAAATCTTGCATACCTTGCTGAGTCCGACCTACAGCTGGCCTTTGACGAGTACAATCGGCGGCAGAGCAGCGCGCCTGTGAACCCTCACACACCTTCAAGGACTATTCAGCAAGCCCAGGATGCAAATGTACGATCCTCATGTGATATAGGCCGAGGCACCAAGGAAAGTGCTGCTTGGTCTCATTTCATGCTGTACACATGCAGGCAACAGCGCGTGCTCTAGACAACTTTAAAGCTCGGGCTGCAATGGCTCGCAGAATGAACCATGAACGTTCCCCTGAGGATAAAGTGGTAAGTCAGATGGACCTGCAATGCATGCACTGACACAAATTGATGCTGGCACTCACTCATGTGCAGCTGCAGACGTATGATGTTGGTCTATTTGCCACTGAGGATTCTGCATACCTTCCGTGTGGGATTGCTTCAATGGTTGACTCACATCCAGCAGCCCGATTTAATCCAGACAAGATAGGTCAGTATCAGAGGCCGCCAAACAAACCAAGTCAGAAGCAGTCTGTGTGGAGCACTCTTCGGCAGATGTTTTGAAAGTGTGATGTCTCGAGTCTCAGTAGCCTTGTGAGAAAGGCGTTTGGCAGCTTATTACGTACGTGCTAGGTATGGGTACAGGGTTGCACAATTTTCGTGTGTCATGCGGTGTGCGGTCAGGCACTCACAAGCGCCTTGCTGAAAGTTCGACACCATAAATTTATGGTGTCTAGACCCTGCACCTGCATGTCACATATGCTAGCAAGGGATAATTCTGCATAGGGCATAGGTGATCAGCCTGAGCTCTTAGGCTGGCCAAAACCTGTCATTGTCCCCCCTCCTCCTCCTCCTGAGTTGACCACCCCGGTTCAGACCTTCTCAGTACACACAGGTTCTCACACATCAGATGACCGAATTGAAAACATTTGACGCGACTGCGTTTGCTGCAACCAGCGCTTCTGCATCTTTATAATGTTTCGCTTGTAAGTGACCTTCGGCATGAAGCAGCAAGCAAAGTCTGCATCAACATTTTTACACAGTCCATTTGCTGTTTATGCAGTCTTGCATACATGAGAGAAATTCAATGCATGATGTGATACCACTGTGCCTGTGTGGCGCTGAGTGACCAGAACACATGACAAACAAGAGACATGAAACTGACACAAGAGCGCCATTTGATTGCCATGTATGGACTCCAACCACACTCAATCAGACCACGAGATGCCACATGTATGTGGAGAGATAGCGTACAGCATTTCCTTCTGCCTTCATTGCATACCAATTTGCATGCACTATGAAGCCACCAAGTCTGAGCATGCAACCAGCCAGAGAGAACGCAATGCCGGCTGAAAACCAGCACACCCTTAGCCAAGGTGCAAAGAAGTAGCGGTCCCAGATGTCTGGGCATAACTCAAAGAAGCAAACGATGAAAGCCACCAGACTTGCACGGATAAACATGAGGTGATGCCAATAGAAGGTGATTTGCACGTGCCTTGCCCTGTAGGAGATTTTGATTGTGCTCTGTGTTCAGCATGCCATGCTGAAAACCCTTTCTTGTTGATTGGCTTTGCTGTGCCCCTCTGTACTTTGATCCAGAGGTAGTAGTACATGAGCACGGACGTCAGGGTGAACCAGCGCCAACAGCCGCCGCCAACCAGCCAGCATGCAAAAGGAAACTCAGAGGGGATATACTGCATTCCTGGAATGAAGCCGCCAGCAACAATTCCTGCGTCGATATCCACGTCAGCCAGTAACATGCCTACCATCATAGTTGCATAGCTACTTGAACTCAGGCACTGCATCTCAGTCTGATTGCAATGGCTGTTGGAGTTGCTGGATATACGGAGGGCAACAGCATTATCAAATCCTTCCTTGGAAATGCCTACCTCCAATGGCTAAGCAGAAGACAGTTGCAAACTTTGGTGAGAGGAACAGCGTGTTGCATAAACACAAGTCTGTCTTTTCAGTGCATAAGATATGAGTTTGGTTGCGAAGGATAGCAGGGGCAGACCACACAAGAGCCTGGATATCATGTGCAGAGCGTGGAAGCTTGGGAAGCAAGCACTCCAGGGGCACATTCTTGCTGTGCAGCGTGTAGCGGATTAGAGACAAGTTTGCTAGCAAGATGTGCACCACAAGCATCCTTTGTAAGTGATTACGCTCTGTCATTTCACAAGTATGCTGAGCACAAGCAGGACTATAGCATAGATTATTGTGATGGCAAGCCTGGCTGGTCAAAGGTGTCGCCCTGACATATTTCGTGTTCTTGAGATTGTTTGGCTGCAGTTGCGCTGTTGCGCTGAGTACCAGGCGATCAAAAGTCTGTCTCTTATGTCTGTCTGTTGCTCAGATCAGCTTGTGCAGTCGATTCAGTGTGACTCGCCAGTGTTGAAGGCAAAGCAAAGCACTCAGTTAAACAAACAGCACACCTATCAGTTGACAGTACGCCTGCTTACAACATCAAATATTTCAGCGATTCAGTAATACACCAGTCGGTAGCTGAGATTCTACCAGCCCGTGGCTCACAAGACCCGGTCCACACAACTCATTACGTCAAAGAACTGACCCAACCTACCAGCAATCAGACGTAGGGCATGCACGCTACAGGTCAACAACTAACTGATACTAGACTGCTTGCATCGTTGGTGTCATGAGTGGCTTCACACGGACTGCGTGAACTACGGACTACGGACTTCGGACTTGCATGGACTTCTAAATTGGCTCACTCCGAACTATGGTTTTGACTGGCCTAGATCCTAGTTGACTCATGGTCGTTGCCATACCTACGCGCAATCACAAGCGCTGAGACAAACATTGGTGTCCTGTGTCGAACTTGTCTGACAATGGAGAGCATGTCCGGAACCTGCAAGTCATCGGCGCAACCGCGCAGGGTTGCCTCTCTGCAAAGTACGACTCATCAAGATACTCCTTGATGGTTCTGTTCATAGCGCAAGATGCTTCACAAAATCTGATAGCAAGTCTGCGCAGCAGCTCTTTCCTGCGTTTTCCAACTGTATCGAGTGGGTGCAGGCATGGCATCCAGCGCAAGGTTTGGGAACACTCGTTGCCTCGCTCAGTCACGCCAATCAGCCGGCAAAGCACCCAGACAGGTAAGATTGCACGCTTCACGGTAAACAACCCATTCTTGGTAATAAAACTGTAACAAATGCTGCCTGATCCAGGCTTCCCAGGTTCAGGCAACCATCGCTATGGAGAGGGAACAAGCTCAGAGTCATGAGAGCAAAGACATACCTACTGCCAAGCCTCTAGACTTTGAGGTTACTCTGCCTGATATGTCCAAGGTGAGCAGAAAGCCTGCAGCTGACTGGTGCAGCCCTCATCAAGGTTACCAGCATAAACCAAAGCTACATTCACGCAAGGCAAGATCTGTTCAAGTATGCTTGGTCTGCCTGTGCAGACTGTTCTTGGCATCATTTTGGGAGGAGGAGCTGGGTCCAGGTTGTACCCTTTGACCAAGAAGAGAGCCAAGCCAGCTGTGCCTTTGGGTGCTAACTACAGACTGATAGACATCCCTGTCAGCAACTGTATCAACAGCAACGTGAACAAGATATACTGCCTCACACAGTTCAACTCAGCTTCCCTGAACAGGCATCTCTCACAAGCCTATGTGAGCGTTCTGACTCAGATCTGACCACACATGCGGCTGCTTTTGCTTCTGTCTTTCTTCACATTTTGTTTCAACCCTGACAATAAATGATGTTAGTCAGCATGCAGACCACATGCTTACTGAATGCACAAGCAGACTGCATCAATGCTGGAGCTGTGACTTTGTAATTGTGGTGCATGTTGCAGAACTCCAATGTAGGTGGCTACAACTCAAAGGGGTTTGTGGAGGTTTTGGCAGCCAGTCAAAGCCCAACTGGCTCAAGATGGTTCCAAGGCACTGCTGATGCAGTTCGCCAGTACCTCTGGCTATTTGAAGAAGCAGAGCGCAATGGTGTTGAGGACTTCCTGATCCTGTCAGGTACTGATGCTCAGCCTCTTCCATGCGATTCACAATGACATGCTGACATCAGCATCTGCAGCCATTGCTACTCCCAGCAGCATCAATTGCGAAAGAATGCACAAGTATCAACTACACTGCCTTGAAAAAGAACAGTGGACTACCTGTACCCTCGTGATCACATTGTTTCTGACACAACAATTGCTGCTGTTGACTGTTGCAGCACTGCCAAGCCTGCACTGCTGCCCCAGTTGACAATGTGCTGAACCTGCAGGAGATCACTTGTACAGGATGAACTACCAGGACTTTGTCCACACGCATCGCCAAACAGGCGCTGACATCACAGTGGCAGCCTTGCCGACAGACGAGAAGCAAGCCACTGCTTTTGGCCTGATGAAGATTGACGGCACTGGCCGCATCCAGGTGCCTTGTCAGCTTTCATAGCTGCTCAGATTACATTCACATCCTGCTTGCCTGTAGCCTTGCAGATAATTTGGAATGCCGCACCTACAAGCACCTAAGACTCATGTGTCTGGCCTGCTGCTGTCACATATACACACCACTACATACATGAACATGCTTTTGCATGCGTAGCTTGTAGCCACAGGTTATTCCACATTCTCCACTCCATGAGTATGGCATGCCATTGCATGTTATGTTGTTGCAGCACGCCTGCCAGTTTCTGCAAAGTCAGTTTTGCAGTCAGTGCTGATGCAGAACAGCAGCAAGTCTTGCTGGTCAAAAGTTGCTGCTTTTTGTGGCATAGGACTTTGCAGAGAAGCCCAAGGGGGAGGCCCTGAAGGCCATGCAGGTGGACACCACAGCTCTGGGCCTGGATGCTGAGAGGTACCGCCTCTGCAGGATCTGCTCTGTACATGTATTGGGCAAGTGTCTTGTGATCACATTTACCCTTCCTTACTTCTCACCCCATACCAAAGACATCATTTGAAACCCTGTGTCTGCTGTATGCTGTGACTTACAGCATGTTATGTGGATGTTATGCGTGCAACATGCGTACAACATGCGTACAACATACATGCAACTGTGACTTACAGCATGTTATGTGTAACACATTGCTCATGCAAAGCTGGTATCTGTTGCATTGCCTTGTGAGGTAGTGCAATGGGGGTGAGTGTGGGGTGCAGGGCCAAGAAGCTGCCATACATTGCCAGCATGGGCATCTACGTGCTCAAGGCATCAGCCATCAGGAAGCTGCTGTATGAGCACTTTCCCGAGGTGAGCTCCAAGCCTGAGCTTGAGTTAGGCTCCAGATCTACACCGCGCACCTCTGTGATGGCATTTGCTTGCTATGTATGCAATCTTCTTAGCACAGTAGTATCTGTGCAAATGTACCAGGCCCAGAACAAGCAGCTAACACACACTCTTCAGGGATGCATCACCATCTGAGGCAGATAGGGCTTGGGGTGCATGTATCAAGCATGCCAGTACAAACGCTGCTGCAAGCAAGCTTTTGCAACCTGATGTCACTGAGACTCCTACCAGTCACTGGGTACCTTTCTGACTTCACTGTGACCATTGCAGCAAGATGCAGACTGTAGACGTGACCAGCAACTCTGATAAACTTGCAAGCCTCATAACATACACTGCGAGCCTCATGACAAACTGTGCGTGCCTCTTTGTGGTGCAGGCCAATGACTTTGGCAGCGAGGTGATCCCTGGTGCCAAGGACCTGGGCATGCATGTGCAAGCCTACTTGTACGATGGGTACTGGGAGGACATTGGGACCATCGAGGCCTTCTACCAGGCCAACCTTGCCCTCACCAAGAACCCCAAGCCAGACTACAGGTCAGCCATCTTCGTCTGCAACATTGCTGCCATTCACATTTACATGTCAGTGCTCTGCATCTTGCTTGGATCCCGTACATCCTATTATCAGATCATCTTCAGATCGTCCAGACTGTCGATGTTGGCTACGCAAGATGATTCAAAACCCATTTCCAGGTAGTTCAGGTGATCAAAAGCAACTTAACAGACGGCCTTGTTGATATGGGGAAAATGATTTCAATCTTGATGAAATTACTCAGCACATTTTGAGGCTTTTTGGTCACCAAGCCTTCAGCTGTCCAATCCTCAGTGTAACTGTTTGCAACTGTACAGCTGCCACTGGTGATGAAGTCATTCCCTTTACCAGCACTGCTGATGCTGGCTCCTTGCTCAGTACAGTGCACCACATGTGGCTTGCCTGTTTACATATATTTGATGCTTACCCATGTGCAATGCAGTTTCTACGATTATGACGCGCCAATCTACACCATGTCACGATTCCTGCCCCCCAGCAAAGTGGCTGATGCAACCATCAGCAACAGCATACTGGGAGACGGCACTGTCATCAGAGCTGGCAGCAAGATCAGTCACTCAGTGGTGGGCCTGCGTAGTCTGATCCAGGAGAATTGCATAGTTGAGGACACCCTTCTGATGGGCTCAGACTATTATGAGACCTTGGAAGAGTGTGCCCTGATTCCTGGCTGCCTGCCAATGGGTCTAGGTAAGCTGGCATTCTGAGCCGCATTTGGTTACTGCTTGGCCTTGCAGTGTGAACTGCCAACACAAGCACTGCCTTCTGTACATACGTTCACTGATGTGCCCCCCAGTCGGGAAAATTTTTCCCAATGGGTATGCATCTCCCAATGCCCCATGATGCCATGAGTGACATGTGACTTTAGGCAGCCGTGGTTTTTACATTATGCTGCTTGATGCCCAAAGCAAGGCGCAGTGGCTGTGTGCTGATGTCAGAGTCCCATCAGACACCAGGTGACTAAACAGACTGAGAGGTGTTGCAGGTGCCAACACTGTTGTGCGCAAAGCCATTGTCGACAAGAATGCAAGGATTGGCAGCAATGTTCAAATTGTTAACAAAGGAGACGTGCGGGAGTCCAACATGGAGCACCTGGGCTTTGTGATCAAGGATGGCATTGTGGTTGTGATCAAGGACAGCATCATTCCAGATGGGACCATCATTTGAAGCACATGGAGCTGTGAGACTGTTGGCAGCATCTTGTGGATAGATTGCGTTTTGTGCTGAGATCTAGTCAACGAATGAACCCTGCAATCAGCGCATGATTCTGCAGCAAGATTGTCTGTATGCTGCTGGCTGGTGGCATGACAGGATGCACCTGTGTGCATCAAGTCTATCACACGGGATATAGTGTAGATATCTGGGTTGTAGATAGGCATCTATTATAATTACTGTTTCATAGTCTTGATGATGTTAAATAATGACTCAGCTACGTCCGGCCTGATCATATCCCTACTTTGCCCACTAACAGCGTTGAAGAGCATGACCACTGCTGACTGGGAGCTCTGAGCTAATGGCCTGTGACCCATGTTTCACATGGAGAAATTGGCTGTTGTTTGCCTCAACTCCCAGGCGGCAACACCACGCGCGGCTGCAACAGCAGGCGTCTTTGTCACAAGCTGTCTAATGGGCCTAAGCCAGAAGTCGACGTTGCAAATACAGGCCACTCAATGATAAATATGTGTATGACAGTCACAATAGTGGGTTGTGCCAGGACAGCAGAACCGGGACTGCAACACATGCAATCAGGTGAAATGATGTGCATTTTGCAAAATGCACATCAGCGGCTGCAAATTTGATGCTGGTGCGCAAGATTGAGTGGGCTTAAATAACTCAGGCAAAACTTGCTATTGATAGCTGCAGCAGATTTAAGCTGTATGTGACAGTCACACGCGACATGATTGGGTATGCCAAGGCAGTAAGCAACAGTGTCAACTGTGTGAACACACACCTTGTTGGGGTTGTTATCCAACAGCCACTGCCCCAGAAATGAGAGAGCCTCAATGGGATGTGCACACGGCTTTTCCTTAGCCAGAACTGTCAGCCCTTGCACAAGGACTGGCTGCAGCACACTCTCGATGTACTGTCCCACTCCGTCGACCACAGCCTCCTGCACAGCGCACCATAAGCTAATGGACTTTGTTGCAGCTATCAACATCTTCAGCATGGAAAGTTTCAGAATGTATCCTTATCTTCATGCAGGGTTTGGACTTCTGCAGAGACGACAGCAATGCTATGCTGCTGGGAGAGTGAGTCAGCAAGCTACAGCTGAATAAGGTGCAGCTGGACATGGCTGCAAGACTGTTGATATATGCATGTGGTTGCCCAGTTGAGCTGCATCTGCTATGGCACGATCACTGCTGAATCCAGGAGGGTTGCCTGTCAGGGCCTTGAAGCAGCGTTAGATAAAGAGGCAGCACAAACTGCATGATGGAATCTCTCCAGGACGGTTGGTTTCAGGCGTCTGTACATCTTTTCATGGCTGGCAATGCATCAGACGGGACTTTGATAGGCACAGACTGATACGCACTCACTGGTACAACACTTGTAGCATACCTGGCTAAGCTGCGGGAAGAAGAAGCGGATCTCCCGTGCAGCACTTGCAGGGGAGTCTGATCCATGTGTGGCATTCTGGGTGCCGTCTGTGCCATACAGAGCTCGCAAACTGCACAGCATTACTCAGGGGTTAAGCTGTCAACATACACAATAGCAGTCCTGAGTCACAGTTGCTTAATGTGACAGCTACAAAGCCTGCTTAGCTGCAGCAATGCCAAGGAACTGACAGATGTTCCTGTCAAGTCAAACCTCTTGGGCTTTTCAGCTCGTGCCGTGTTAGAGTTGGTGGGCCCCATCAAACTGCGCCACTCCTTGATGGCATTTTGCCTGGCCAAAACTAGAGCATACACTGGGCCGCTTGTCATGAAGTTGACCAGTGTCTCAAAGAAAAATTTTCCTTTGTGTTCACCATAAAACTCTTGTGCTCTTTGTTGAGTGAGCTGCAGCAACACTAGTCTGCCTTGAAGGCTATGTTTGCTTCGAAAAGCACTATCTTACGCAAGGTGACACTTCAAGCACACGGGTCAAGCAGGGCAGGAAAGCTTCGCACGCCGCCGAAGCGTTGCCGGTGCATCCCTCTGCGCTTTACATAGGCTCTGCAAGTGGTGACTCACCTGCAGCTTTTGCTTGGCGATGATAGTGAAGCCATGCACCTCTATCAGCTGACATATCTCCTCAGCCTTGCCTGCTCGTAACGCATCTGGCTTTATCATGGCATACGTCTTCTCGAACGGTTCCATTGTGGCGTGCGGCTGTACAAGCCAAGCCAGACTGCCCAGCTCTTGATCCACAAGTTCCCTTGCGTTCAAGGTTCAGAGCAAGTAATATTCAATCAATCGTTGCCATGAGTGTTCGTCAGTTTCCTCGTCAACTGAGCAGGTGACCTGCTGCAGGTCGTGTGGCATCAGGTGCGCAACCCTCCAGCAGCTGTGGCAACGCTCCTCGTCTCATGCAAGCACAGCAAAATCCGCAATCGCCGTGATCTGTGACGATATCCTGTGTGACCTCGCTCGTTCCTAAGAGTTGCATCTGCGTCCTCGGACACACTGCAGTGGAAACGCCACGCGAACGACTGCATTTGAGACAAGACGTAATCAAACTTGTTGTGTGTCTTGAACCGCTCATTGGAGATCGCACTCCATACAGACTGTGCTCTGGTAGCTTGGCAAGTACAAGTACTTACATCCAACTCAGCGGCAAAAGGCTAATTCAGCGCATGAACGGGCGTGGACGACAGCACTTTCCCACGAGGGTACACGCCTGATGCTCCGCTGCTCAAGTGTTGCATGCATGCATGCAGCATGCATGAGTAATGGTAGCTCTTCTGCACTGCACACCTGTGTGTGATCAGCTCTGCAGCGCTGCCATCTCTGCTGAAATGAGCTTTCCTGCAGGCTTCAGCATTGCTACCTCTCATCTTGTGTTGTGCGGCTTTGTGTTGGGGTCAGCAAGATGTTGTGGAGCAAAAGCTGCCGGTGTCAGAGAGACAGTTCCAGAGTGCTATGGCCTTGAGGCAAGACAATGTTGCTTTAAAGACTATGCATGCCACACAGAACAGTTACAAATGTCAAAAGCATTATTGAATTGCACAGGAACAAGAGAGGGGCATCAACCAAGGACCTGCGCCACGCAGCAGCCCTGCTGATTGCTGCTGCTGGGGTCAAGCTCCCTCCCAGCTTGAACGTCACAGCTGAGGCCACAACCAACATCAGCACAGATGCAGCCAACAGTCAATATTTCTCAGGCTTGCAGTTTGTAGGCCAGACCAATGTGCCTGCACTCAAGGAGCTAGCACGCGTCTACGAAGCTGGTATGCCCATTCAATTGTCAGCTGTGCATGCTAAGCACATAGCAGGCTGGAAATGCAGACACTTTCATGCATCTGCAACAACTCACATGTATTCTCTGGTAATGCAAAAGACCTGCATGTATGAAAAGAACAACCGCGTCAGTGCATGCGCCAAACCATGTGTTGCAACAGCTTAGCGTCAACTCAAATCAGCCATACATGCCATACTGCAGGCGAAGGTGTAGCTGTGGATGCAGCTATAGCGCATGACCTCTTCAAAAGAGCAGCAGAACTGGGCGATCCAGATGCGCAGGCAGACATGGCTGTCCGGTACAGCCTAGGCCTCCTACCCATCAGCAGCAATGAGGACATGCTGTATGAACTCACAACACCCAACACACCTGAAGCACTGCTGAACTACTTTTTTGCAGCTGCTGGCAATGATACATTTGCCCAGATGGCAATGGGGTACCGGCATATGTATGGAGTGGATGTTCCTCAGAGCTGTCAAGCTGGCCTGCTGTACTACAACCCAGTTGCTGAGCGAGTGGTGGAGGCAGCTCGCTACCCTGGTAGCCTACCTCAGGTAGTCAGCCGCTTCATGCATTTCCTGTTTCTTCTCAAAAGCAATGCTTGCTGGCTTCTGCCCAGAAGACAAGCAGGCATTGCTCCAGTATGCATGACACAAGCTGTCCAGCGCATGATGCTATTCACACTCCATAAGTAAGATGAAATGCATCATTTCCAACTAAAAGTTGAAACTAGGAGGCACGCGTGCCACACAAAGATATGTGTCGTCAGCAGAGCAGTGTTGCCACCTGTGGTTTTGTGAAGAAGGCGCTTTGCAGCTCGACTGCACAGATCTTGTAACCTATTCACGAGTCCTTGTCCAGATGTAAAAGCCTTGCAACCCAAGCGTTGCCAACTCCCATTTGCAGTTGCCATAAGCAGACACGGTATCATTGCAGGTCGAGCGTGTGAGGCTGAACTACAAGAGTGCTGGCATGAGGCGGCCCAGCCGGGAGCAGGAGGTGTTGCATTATCAATGGTTTGCAGACCTGGGCAGTGTGGAGGCCCAGAGGGCTGTTGGCCAGATCTTCAGCCATGGTGCTCTGCGCAATCCTGAGCAGGCTCTGCGCTACTTCAGGTGACCTTGCTACCTTCACTTGCACAGGTTGATACTGCATTAGTTGCATGGTGTCTTGCAGGTTTACAGGTGCTGTGTTCAAGTCCAAGCATTCTTGGGCTGGCATGCAGCAATGTATGTCACATATCCCTGAGTTGATGACCAACTGAGACTTCAACAAGGATAGCAACTCAGTCTCAGCGCAGAGGCAAGAGCTTCACAGCTTTCCCCAAACTCACAACTGCATCTGCAGCCAGCATCACGCCAATACCATGCTATCTGCAATGTCACTCAGATGGGTTCTTTCTCACACAACTTGCTGATTCATGCACTGCAGCACCCATGCTGGGTTGGCAACACTGCTTGCTTTGTTGCGTGCAGGCAAGCAGCTGATGGTGGAGATGCAGATGCTGTAGCGCATCTGGGCCACATGTATGCCAATGGGGTTGGCGTGGACCAGAACAATGAGACAGCCAGCCAGCTGTTCCAGGCAGCAGCTGATGCTGGCAATCCCAATGGGCAATTTGGGCTGGGCTACATGCACTTGACTGGGCATGGAATGGAACAGAACCACAGGGCAGCTTTCAAGCTGTTTCAGCGAGCGTCTGAAGCGGTGAGCATGTCAAGACATGTCAATGTATGCGCACTGAAACACGCGTCAAGCATGGTCGAAGCCACCATTTGACATATCATTTGGAACAATGTACAGAACTCAATATTCATACAATTGTCTCTTGTGACCACTTCTACAGTCACCTGCCTGTGTAATATGGCTTGCATGTGTGCAGCACATTGTCACTTGCTACAAGTCTTTGTGTATAGCTGAAGTGCAACAGGATGAGAGTGTGTTATTCTCAGGGCAATGCCGAGGCCTGGTTCCACATGGGTGTGATGTACCTGAATGGCTGGGGTGTCAAGCCCAGTCAGCGCCAAGCTCTAGACTGCTTCACCGTATCAGCCCAGGTTGGACATGTGCTGGGCATGTACAACCTGGCCATCATGCACCTCAATGGCAGGGCAGGCCTGGCAGCTGCAGATGCCAAGGCCAGTTGCCAACCTGCCCTGGCCCTGCTGAAGAAGATTGCAGAGAAGGGTGGCTGGGGTGGCCTGGTTCAGCAGGTAGGCTCATCTCAACTTTGACTGATGCCTGGTGAGTCATACAGGCAATTACATGCTTCATAGATCTTGCATGTACGGCAGCCACAGACTCATGTTGCGTGGCTGTGTAGCTTGGGTGCTGTGTAAGGTTACCACCACTGAATGTATGTCTGATACCAACAGACATGCTCGTCAACAGCAGGCACATCAAAATGGAGCATAGGATTGCTGTGTGCACAACACAAGACTGAAAGCTTGACATGGCATAAATCTAAATAGATCAGTGCAGCACTCCCAGACGAGCCAATGCATGAAACAGAAAGGCTTTGATCAGTACAATAGAAGCAATAAGTGTGAAGTATCACAGAATTCACAAAAGCTGATTTGCAAAGACCAATGGAATCGCTCACACTGGTGGCTTTGCACAGCTTTGCCATAGTCTAGACTCTAGACATTGGAGGCATGAAAATATGTTGCAGGGGTATGAAGCCTTCATGGACGGAGACTATGAGCCAGCCTTGCTGCACTACCTTCAGTCAGCAGAGATGGGCAGTGAGCTAGGCCAAAGCAATGCAGCGTGGATGTTGACGCATGGGTATGGCTACGAGGGTGAGCATGCAGCCCAACTGGCTATCACACTGTACCAGCAAGCTGCTGCACAAGGCAATCATGAGGCTCTGCTGCAAATTGGTGACAGCTACTACTATGGCAGAGGCGTCCCAACAGACTGGTCCCATGCAGCGCAAGTATATGCAGAAGCGTCAAAGCACCGCGTTGCTCAGGCATCTCACAACCTAGGATTCATGCATGAATATGGAGCTGGGTTGCCACAAGATCTGCATCTGGCCAAGCGATACTATGATAAGGCATTGGAGGCGCAACCAGATGCCTTTGTGCCTGTGTTCTTGGCTTTGTGTGGTCTGTGGGTTCACAGCCGGTGGCTGTCAGTGAAGCCCTATGTGCCTGACAGGCTTGGTTTTGTTAAGCAACGACTGTTTGTGTTGCCACAAGCTGAGCAGGGCGTTGTACAAAAGTTTGGTGGGGGTTCAGGTCATGTACAATCTGCATTAGGTACTCTGGATAGAGTGTTTGACTGGGTCACAGATTTTGGGGCTGTTGCTCATCTTATTACTGACCAAGCAGAGCTGTGTCTGTTGCTTGGTTGTGGGGCTGGTTTGTGGCTTGTGTTGCAGAGACGGCGTAGGTTGCGCATTCACCAACAGGCTCAAGTAGACACACGGACACATGTAGGTGCTCCACCGCAGGATGAACAACCCCACACATAACCCTGGCATGTTCAATGTGAAGGACGTCGCCCTTTCGTTATGTGCATGTACACATGTTGCAAAGGACAGGACCCCATAAGGGGGTTCAGACCCTGGCCCGGGGGCGTTTTGCAGATTTCGATTGTGAAGACCTCAAAGTGAGGTCAGTCGTTTAAGTCTGCGAAGGTTTGACGTCTTTGCTAACTTTTGTCTCTTGCTTGTGCTTGCTGTGGTCTGGCAAGTTGCACGCGCCATACCGCCCGAAAAGCGTGGCAGACGGTCCTCTGTCGGCCGCTCAATGGACAGTGGTCAACGCTCGACCGTGTTACCGCGGCTTCACGTTTGAGCGAGCGCACTCTCTATGCACGAGAGTTGCATGTCATACTGTCAAGGGTAGCAGTGGCAGAGCAGCTGCAACATGCTCACTTCACGTCCGAATTCCTACCAAAACACACACGCCAGAAGGCAGAATTATGACAAGCTGCAGGCTCAGCTTCGGGTGTGTAGCCTCTCAGTTTTGGCATGTCGTTTGCCTTTCAGCCGGAAATTCAGACTTGCTGGTCTTCTGCAGGATGCTGAGAACGTCCACCCTGACAAGTTGTTGACAGACAGATCAACCTACATAGGCTATTTAGAAAGCCAGCTGGAGAGAGTGACAAATGCCTGCCTTACTGTGCAATTATTTGATCAGCGCATTGAGACTGTGACTAGTGCTGCCCGTCTCTTGGAGGAAAAGGTACCTGTCATTGCTGCAGCAGCTGCTGTCACTTGGCCTATCTCACCTTGGCACCAGCTTGACCAACCTTGCCCTTGTTCACTTGGACCGTGACCTTTGACACCCCACATTTTGTCTTCTTTTATCACTGAGACATTCAGTCATAGCTTCATTGCTTGCACAGGTACTCAACACAGGCCGTTTGCTAAAGTGCAGCCAGTCATATGCTGAGGAGAATGAGAGTCTCCAGAAGCAGGCAGTGGCCAAACTAACAAGGCGCACTCAGCAGGTTGAAACAGCTGTGTCATCTGGAGATCAACGCCAGCAGCAGTGGGAAACAGCACAAGACAGTGCACTGCAGGTATTGACTGTGGCAAGCATTTACAAGTGACAGCAGTCCCATGCTGCACAGAGACCAATGTTGAATTTAGGTGCCAGCAAGTAAAGCGTGCATCAGCAATGTCAAATTACAGTGTAGTTGCAGACGCCAAGCATCAAGGCCGGGAGCAATGCAAAGAATATCAGTCATACTTCTGTGCATACTGTCTGTCCTGCGTCGTCCTGCACTTCCTTCAGCATAGAGAACTCAGCTTGCAAAAGCTGTTGTATCTGTATACATGTGTTTTCAAAAGTGACAAAACAGGTCACCGATTGGAATCCTTGGTCACTTTTTTTATGCCCTGTGGCAGATCAATGACACTTGGATCTTGTTGGGGGCCTACAAGCATCCTGTTAAACTTGCAAATTTTACTCCTGTGGGCTTGTATGCTATGCAGGGTCGGCTTGATGCACTGGAGCAGAGAATGTTGAGCAAGATGGACAGGGCGCTGGCCAAGTTCTTGGACAAGCAGCTTGGTATGCTACTCACCTATGCTACCCAACTACATGTCACCTGTGTGCAGTAGTCAAGCGTGTTTTGACCCTCAGCAATGACATGGAAGTACAACATGCCCACAGGACTGCAAGCCAGCCTTGCACCCAGGACGCCCACACAATCGGAATGCCCCAATTTTGGATAACTGGCATGGATGTTTGTGCTGTCAGTTGTGTCATTGCTTGCCATCATAGCACCACCTACTCATCATGTAGCACTGCATATGTGCTGCTCTCCCGCATTACAGCACCTCTAGTCAAAGGTAGGGTGCACAAGTTTGCCTTTGGACCCTTGTGCACCCTCTGCTTCTCACCAAACTAGTTGTTTGTGTCCTGGACAGTCTGGATGCTATGGCCAATGCAGGACACACTAAAATATAACCTCCTTTTGTCCTTCATTGCATGTTGTTGCACTTTGTGCTCATCATTCCACCATTGCACATGCAGGTGTGGGGCCTCAAAGTACGCCAGTCATGCTGCCAGACCTGAGCAGCAGGCTGAGTGACATGGAGCAGTCTGTGAGCCTGCTGCTGTCTGGAGCCCCCCTTCCAGCCGACATTCAAAGGGCTGACGCATGCACAAAGGTGCCCTTGCTGCTGCTTTGCATGCTGCTTGCTCTTCTGCTGCTCATCCATGGATTGTTGCAACATTGCTGCCATCCCACTGTGCAAACGGAAGGAGTTGTAGCAATGTTGATTGCACTTGGGTGGGGGGCAGAGGGGGCCGGGGGGTTTGCAAAGTCTTTCAAGCTCATGCTGCTGCATTTGCAGCTCTGACATCTTGACATGATGCAGACCAGGGTTTTTGCATGCAAGCACGATAGTAGATGAAGAGTTTTGTGGAGATGGATGGTGCTACATGCTTGCAAAGCAATTTTAACTCAACAGCTGCCAGCGGGTGAATCAGACTTGTATGTAGCAATTTCCTTGGTAAAACCAAACTATCAGCTTACAGCAGGTATTGCATGTGTGCACAGCACAGCTTGCAGCGCTGCAAGCCATTGATGTGCACGCCAGCAAAATCCAGTGTGTCATGTCTCAGTCCCATACTTGCATGCAGTCATTGGAGGAGGTGCAGGGCATGCTTGGGCAGGAGACGCAGGGCCTGAAAGCAGAGCGCAGCAAGTTCAAGGACCTGATGCATGATGCCAAGTGGACTGCAGCTCAGGCTGCTGGCCCTGACCAAGCCTCGGTAACTTCCCCACTCTTCTCCCGCTTTTCCTGTGTGCAAGTGAGCCTGTTGCATAGCGCCTACTCAAGGTGGATGAACCTCAAATATGGACACAGCCATCACCTCCTGGGGGCATGATTGGCAAGGACATCTTACTGCCGTTCATGCCACCTTGCTGTTATATGCTGAGAACTGATCCCACGGCAATTCTACCCATACCTTTAGCACTATCTTACCTGCTGAGAGGTTGTAGGCAGTTGTAGGCATAATGATATCAGTGTCTGCTCCAGGAAGAAAGTCATGCATCATGCATGCCAGAGTCAAGCTTAACGTAAGTGACAGAGCAGAAACGTTGAACTTGTGGCATTTTGGTGACATGGTCACTGCATGGACCAACATATATGTGACTGTTTCAGATGTATTGGTATAGGTAGTGATCCTACATCCATACAAAGCCTACAGCTTCTGTGGTGCAGGCACAGCAGGTGTTGGATGGCATTCAGCATAAGGTAGAGAGTGAGATCAGGAAGGGCATGGACTGTCTGGCACAGGCCAAAGCAGAGCTCCAGGTATGCACACCTTGCTGCGTGCTGTATGTTTTCCTGATTTTTGTCACCCACCTAGCATGTGTTGACATGGGTATATCAACGGCAGTCTTTGTTATGTACGTCAACCCTTTGGGGTTGTGTTATCTGTATTGCCTGCCTTTGTGCATACAAGCACATGTTGACAAGCTCTCTTCCTGTCTGTGCAATTGGGCAGAGAGTGTGCCAGCATGGCACCAGGCAAGGACCATGTCATGCAACATGCAGTCTATACCAGTACATGATACTTATACAATACAAGTATCCAGTATACTATAGGCAACACACTCACGTCTGAATTGTTTAGTCCATGTAGCACTCAAACCTGAATAGCAGCGACCCGCATTGAGCCAGGAGCTGTTCTGTCGTTTGTGTACTTTCCCTACTGCATGCTCAGCTGCAGCAGTTGCTTTTGCTCACACCGTCAATCTGCATGCTTTGCAGGCTCTTGCCCATGGGCTGTCCAGCAGTCGCAGCAGTAAACAGCAAGAGCTGCCGGGTAGCACAGCCCAGCCGGCTCCCAGGCAGCAGCCCTCAGGCTTGTCTCACACCACAGACAGACTGGTGCCGAGGCAGCAGCATGATCAGCCAAGCTTGAGGGCAGCCACTCAGAGAGCTGAGCAGGGCCTGCAGCAGCATGGTGAGCAGGTGCAGGGTCAGATGCACAGCATGCAGGACACCTTGCAAGGGGTGTGTCAGTCACTGCAGTCTTTGCAGGCCGCCTTCCAGCAACCACCTGCTACAGCTCAGAAACAATCCAAGGTAAGCCTGTCCATTTCCTCTGAGAACCGTCTTGGGAACGGCATATGCTTCGCAATGATTGGAAGCACATTGCACGGCAGATCCATATGCTGTGGGTCTTATGCTGCAGTGACATGTTGCATTGGGCAGGTGATGGCAATGAATTAGCATATGGTGCTGGGTACAGTCCCCAACACCTGGAGGTCAGGCATGCATTTGGCAGCTGCCGTAAACATGGGGTATGTGCGAGAGTATATGTGTGATGTGGCACAACATGCCTGGCTGCATGCAGTTATACAATGGCATGATGCAGTGTCAGCTGGTGGAGCACACCATCACAAAGCTCCCCTCCTTCACCACTTGCACTGCGTTTCTAAAGCAATTGGATCCCTGACTTGCAATGACTTTTTTGGAAGCATTGCAAATGTGGTGCAGTGCGCACGATCAAGTTGTATTAAATACCATGTATTTGGTCCCCTAAATTGTACTCTTCTGGTACATGACCTCTCCTGTTGGTCCTATATGCAAGGCATGCGCAACAAATCTTGTTCAGGCTGAGCTTTGCAATACGACTATCCTGATGTTGAGAATTCCTGCACTCATGGCATGATATACCATTGATCCAACAGGAGGATGTGCCAATGTCACCCAAGAGAGGCAACATGGAGCTGAGCAGGTCTACCAGCAGGATTCCCCCAGACTCCCCAGGGGCAGCAGGCACCCCTCACAAGCGCAGCATGCGAAGGACTGCTTCCCACCTTTCTCCCCGAAAAGATCAGGGTGAGCATTTGCTGCTCTCTTAATGATCGCCATAGTGTTGACTAGCTTTGAGACCTGCACAGCAAGAACATCTGAGTAAATGTGGCAACTTTTGTGTATTGCCCTCTTGCATGATCAGTTAGCAGTTGTCTGGTCTGCATGTGTGGGGCTCAAGAGCATGTTTCACATGTGCTGGTGGATGCTGGCGTTTGCTTTTATGAGTCACCATCAAATTCTGCCGAAATGGTCCAAGCACATTCAAGCAGTGCTGTGCAGCTGTTGCCCTTCAGCAGATGATCCATTTGTGATTCAATCCACAGGCTCTAGCCACAGCGCACTGCTGCAAGCTGTGACAGAAACTTCAGCCGGGCACGCCTTTTTATATTTAAGTTTTCAAGAGAGGCATAGCTTGCACATGCATAGTTGTGTAAAGCCCTTGTATACGGAGACTCAATTGCTTGAGGCAGTCTTACAAGCTGGATGTGCAACCGTCATGCACCATAGACGTGAACATTACGGCCGTTTGTCCTGTGACAGTCAGAAGGTCATGCTAATGCAGATAAGGCACAGGCTGGAAAGAGGCAGTGGATACCAGGTGGCAGTGTGAAGCAGAAGGATCCTCCTACCCCAGTCAAACTCACAACCAGCAGATCAGATGCCAACACTGCTGGTGGTCATGTGCTGCAGAGAACCATGAAAAGGCAACAGCGCCTGCAGGAGCTATACGCAGAGCTGCAGTCTCTAGGGGATTGATGCTAGGAAGATCATTCCATGATATTAGTTTTTAGAGTGAAAGGTGTAACAGTACAGGCTTGCTGCCTCTGTCTTTTGCTGACGTTTGAGTCTACGACAGGCAACATGCTACATTTACTAGACCGCCGCAGCTGTACAGACTCACATCAGATTCTCCGAAGTTGACTGCAGCTACCAGCAGCATTGATTGACATCAGCAGTCCAGCTGGCCACGTGCACGTGCCTTCGTGCTTTCATAGGACAAGCCAACAGAAGCATTACGAAGCCCTTGGCATGCATCCATGCGTTCTGGTATCTTCGACACAAGTGGCTCACCGAAGCGACGAAGCCCAGGGAGAAGCCATGGCTGAGCCAACCTGCAAGTCATGGTGCGCTATAAAACGCTGCTTGCCTGCAGTAGGCACCATTCGCAAACGTCACCAGCCCTTTCGCGTAGACCACCCAGGCCGGAACTACTTGCTCCTAAGCGGGAAGTGGTACGCTGGTTCATATCGCCGACCAAAGTCAGCTTGTCGAGTCGTACTTTCGCTGTTTGTGATGATGAAGGCAACAACCGCGGCTGCCTGCATGCTTGTCCTACTGTCACTGGGTCTAGCTCACGCGGCCAGAGACCTGAATTCAGGCAAGTCAAGATTCGTGCCGCTGCTGTGTTGTGCCGACATTCGGCATGCATGACGCAGCCTTTGCCGCAACAGTACAGTGCCAGTCCATATGTTGCCTACGACAATGCCTGCCTGCCTGCCTGCCTGCTGCTGCCTGCGCGCGCTTGCTTGCCAGCCGTTTGATGACCGCCAAGCCTTGTCTCCGAGGCAACTAATCCACTATGAGCAAAATCACTAGTGACTTGACGATTTTATATTGTCTACAGGCGGAAGCATAAATCAAGCTGCCAGCGTTGGGCCCAAGCGGCATCTCCTTGGCTACAACTACTACGGCTATCACAATTACCACGAATCCAGCTCAGCTTCAGCTGCAGCCTCTGCAAGTGGTGGTGATGCTTCTGCTGCTGCTTCAGCTGCCTCCTCAGGTGTGTCAGTCAGCCTCGGATGCAACAACCAATGCCTTGGGTGTTGGCATTGACTGCTGCTGTCACCTGTGCAATGCATTGTCTGCTACTGTCATCTGTGCAATTGCAGTGCCTCCAATCATCATCGCCAGCGCTGTTAAGCGCTTCTTGACAGCTTGCAACTCTGTGCAACGGCAACAAATGGAATTTCTGACTTGCAGGTGGCTATGATGGGTACTTCAAAAGCTCCGCTGCTGCCGCTGCCTCTGCTGCGTCCAGTTCAGGTATAAAGTTGCCTGGTTTCCTGAGGTGTTCAAATACATTACATGCAATATCATTTTGCAGTGGGAAGTAACTGTTCGAACATTGGAATTCCTTGCTCTCATTAGCTCACCTCACATGCCCCACACGTGTTGTGAGATGCAAATATGCTGAATCACCTTGGATGGCTATGAGAAGCACATGACACGTGGGTTACCATTCATGCTGCAGATGACTACGACCATGGGTATGGCAACAACTACAACTTTGACTACGGGCGTGGTTACTACGGTGACAACGATGGCAACTTCCAGTACAGTGGCGCTTCTGCAGCTGCTGCTGCCTCTTCTTCAGGCGGTGGCTCTTCAGCTGCAGCTGCAGCTTCTTCTGGCAAGAGGCACCTTCTGGGCGATGGCTACACTTACTACGGCTACCACAACTACTATGACTCCAGCTCAGCATCAGCTGCAGCCTCTGCAAGCGGTGGTGATGCTTCTGCTGCTGCCTCAGCTGCCTCCTCAGGTACTACTCCACAGTCACCAATGTATGATGGCTTGCCCAGCATATCATACACATCATGATTTTGAGTCAGTGCTGTGCAGACAATGAGACAGGTGTTTCACACAGAATGGTTCTGACTTGGTCATGACTGCATTGCTCTCATTGTGCAAAGAGCCATTTCATGAATGCTGTCACTGCAATCGTTTGTCAGTGCTTACCAGCAGCCAAATTGATGTGTGACCTGCAGGCGGATATGATGGCTACTTCAAACATTCAGCTGCTGCTGCTGCTTCTGCTGCATCAAGCTCAGGTACATTGTCATTGCCTAGTACAATGCTGGCACTAAGTTCCACTAGATCTAGAGTCACTGATAGCTCTTATGTCAGTACACCTAGTGCAGTGTCATAGAGATGGACTATGACCAAAACTTCAGGCGGCAAAGTATACCTGCGTCATGCTCAATGTGCAATCTGTTGTCATTCACGCATAATGCTGTCTGTCACTTGTTCTTACTGCACATAGTCACGTCTGTGCAATACATGCAATGATGCAATGTGCTAATGAGGAGCCAAGCTATTTGCGCAAGGCGTGTGTAAACACACTCAACCTCAGCTCTGTGCTGCAGATGACTATGATCATGGCTATGGCAACAACTACAACTTTGACTACGGGCGTGGTTACTACGGTGACAATGATGGCAACTTCCAGTACAGTGGCGCTTCTGCAGCTGCCTCAGCTTCATCATCTGGTGGCAGCGCTGCAGCTGCCGCATCAGCTTCAGGCTGAATATGGCCATGACTATGGACAGATGTTGTGATAAGTGAAATCATTCAGCAGCAAACTGCGGGTGGCCTCAAGCCCTACACAGTTGCCCAGCAAAATTGCCAAAATTTGATTACTCATGCATAATATGTATCTGAACATGGCCAAAATGTTGTTCATAGACTTGCTGTGACCCATCTCAGATCTGTGATACCCTTGCTTGATGAATTCAACATCTGCATCGTTGTTTTGGTTTCAAATGAATAGTTCTACGCCCTGCCACAATAAAAGCAGCTTTTGCATTGGTAAACATGCTGATGTGTGTGCAAATTCATTCATATGTTGCAGCGGCAAGTTCTCCAAGATCAGTGACATGGGCATGTATGGAACCTCCAAGCTGTACTTAGTCATGATGACTCAGGCACTTCAGCAGCGATTACAGGTGAGCCGCAATTGCAACATCTCCTGGTCCACTAAAAGCCACAAACACAGCAAAACTTCCACAAGGAGCTTGGCTCCTAAGGACAAGCATCCAGTCTCTGTTCAGCAAACTCTCTCTGGCATGGTTTTGCAGCGCGCCACGTTCACCTCTGCTTTCAAGCCATGGTGCCTGATGAGTCACCACCAGCTCTACACCCAGCCTTCAAAGTATCATTCGTTTTGCTATTCCGTTCTCAAGCAGCTTTTTTGTCATATTCCAGCCTACAAAGTAGCGAATGAATACGCATATCATGTGCATTATGCTCTGAACTGTCTGACCCTTGGGTGTGTGTGTGAGAGAGAGAGAGGATTTTACATCTTCAGCCAACCAACTAGGTTGTACAGATGTCCCAGGGTTGTCAGTGACCTGGAAAAAAATATCGGTACTAAGCGCTTATCATGTCTAATAGTCTGAAATGAATGTGTAAACAATCGTGTGGTTGCGCAGGGCAGCGGGGTGGATGTCTTTGCAGTTCAACCTGGCTTGACAAGCACCAGCCTGTACTCAGGCATGCAGAAGACCTTCCTGTTCTACTGGTTCTTTATCACCATGACATTCTTCCTGGGCCAATCGCCTGAGCGAGGATGCTTGTCCCTTCTGTACTGCGCCACTGCTCCTCACCTTCAAGGTACCTCACATCTAAAACACCCCACAATGTAGAAACGCGTTTTTACTGTCCCCACAAGTTTCTGAGCTTAGGTTTCCGGTGTGGGGATGACGTTTCTGAAGTGAAATAGACGTTTTGGGATTGAGAAGAGCTTTGACACAGCCTGTGACCTGAATCCTGTTTGCACTGCGTGTCTTGCACCTGTACCACAGCAAAACAAGTCGATGCGTTTGAGTCTTTAAACATCTAGTGCTCAGGATTTGTTTATGGCCCAATCATTGTGTGTTGAGTACCCTGATGCCTCCCAAAGACAGGAAATGTAAGTTTCCTGGGATTGTCAGGAGACTTGACACAAGGAAAATCAATGCTGTGTACAGTATGCGCTCAGTATTGAAAAGCATAGAAGTGGGGAATGTTGAGATATGAGATCTTGTGACTTTACCTCAAGGTACAGCAATATAGCCGTCGTAGAGGCCCACTGTCCAATTCAGTACAGAGATTCAGGCACCACAAGTAACATCACATGACTTCAAGAGACATAAGAGCATTGATGTGTTGATCCCCTCACATACAGCCCCGTTTTACAATGTACAATTTGTGATACTTTTTCAAGCAACCGGTGCAAGTCTGCTAGGCTTGTTGAACATAGATGACTGTTGATGTTAGATGACAACAACCACTTGTTGGATTGCCTGTAGGTAGTTGCACATCCTCTGCAACTGTGCCGCAGTCAATGCTGCAACATGGCTTCTGCAATGTGTGTTTCAGTAATGAATGATTGAGCTGCCAGGCTCAGATCTCAAGCTCTAGAGTCAGCCTTTGTAAATAGACAAGCTGGTCAACAAGCAGCCATAAAGAGTGCACATGCAGCACAGCATCTTGCTGACCTGCTCATGCTGATTGATATGGAATAGGCAAGTGTGTGCAAATATAGTGCATCCAGCATCAGAAGTTCAGCAAGCCAAGAGCAACATCAAAGGTGCTAGCAGCGCTGTGGGCCAGTGCATCCCACTGCTATGCAGCAACTTGCTGTGATGAATACTGATACTGAGTAGGCTGCTTACACGCTTAGTAATGCTTCATGATGTAAATGACCCTACTTGTGATGACCATGCTTTGGATGAGTTTGCAGCTAGAACCTGCAGACCAGCTGATTCAAAGCATGCTCCACAATGTCTGCTGTTGCTTGGTGTCAAAGGCAAATTGCTGCCATATGCAGCCCACTACCACATTTATATATGCACCTCAGCACATGAAGCAAGTCATGCCAAGGCCCACTGATCATGATACATCAGACGATGTGCTCTGCACATCTGTGAGCATTTTTCTGCACAAGCACCTTGTGCTGAGACACTAGCTTGTCAAGCTAGTGTCAATGACACTACTGAACACTGCACCGTTTTGCACGTGACCTTCTTGGATCTTGCTCAGACAGCAGCAACAGACCCAGCAGCTTTCTACAACAGAAACTATTCCGTCAAAGGAACACCCTTGTTTTGTCAACCATTAATCAGTTGTGCAATTGCGTTGTTGAGCATGGAAGGCTGACAACCTCAACACTGTGCAGTAATGTGACATCAATGCTGAAATTGCAGCTGCAAGCTTAGAGCTGATAGCATCCTTGCTCTGGAGGCTAAAACTGCTTGTCATGGCAACAGCAGAGATGAGTAGTTGCAGGCCTTCTTTGGTAATAGGCATCAAACTCAACAAAGCAACCACAGAACTGTTATGCCTAAGGAGCATGCTGTAGCGCTAGCGCTGTGCAACACGCAACCCACGCAAGCATTCACAAGCAGAACAGACCAGCCACTGGCAGTTGTATGATTCCATGGCATTTGTAGATGCAAGCTGCACAGCTGTGAATGCCAGTGCTAGCTAGCGCTCCCCCAGGCTGCATCTGATTTAGCTGCTTGCCTCAGCTGAGCTTAAGCCACATGGTGCAAACTAATTAGCCCAGCTTGATGTACTTCACGGTCACCCAATGTGTGCGCAGCTGCAAGGCTTGCATAACACACATTAAGCATAGCAGTGGACACATGCATGCACATGTGCACTAGCTATAATGCATGCATAGATGGACTTTTCTCCTGAAGCATGCATGCAACTGCAGATGTCAAGTCTTGCATTGGCCTGCAGCTGCACATGGCAGTAATTCTCAACCTACGAATAGCCCATCAAGAGCAGAAGCTGTTGATTCATGAACTGCTTGAAATTGGGTCCTGCTCGCAGCCCCATCCAAGGCATGATGGTTCCTCTTTAAAATGCGTTCTGAAGCTAAAATCGCAGGCATGGGCACCCAACTAAAAGCCAGCGTTTGCCAGGATTCGGTGCACAGCAATATGGTGCATGTAGCTTCAATGCTGCCGTGGCCTGCTGAGTTTCTAATGATTTGTGCACAGCATTTGCACACTTGTGTACTGTATCTCAGTGAGGTGCTCTGCTGCATGTGCAGTGCCTGAGAGTGCTTGTAGACAAGCTTGTATGTTTACAAAGGCTGAGTCCACAGCTTTGACCAGGATTTGAGCATGCTAACCTCAACCATTCATTGTTGAAACACAGAGTTGCAGAGACACTGTGCAGCATTGCCTGTGGCACAGTTACAAAGGTTGAGCAAATAGCAAGAGACAGTTCAACAAGTGCAACCGGATCCATGGTCAGCAGATCCAGCAAACATGTGTCAGCTGCCTCAAAGCAGCATCACATCTGTGTACATCACAAAACAGGACACCAGACCAGGGTGAACACAGTTCACATGAGCCTGAAACTGCAGCAGCAGCTGCTGCAGAGCCGCTGTGTTGGAAGTTGCCATAGCTGTCCCCTTAGCAGCCAAGCCTGTACTCATGGTTGTGGTTGCTGCTGTACCCATGGTCACGGTCACTTGTGTGCTGTTGACCAAGTAGAGTGTACAGCGATTGTTAGGCTATGATCCAGAGCATGCTCATTCTGCATGGCATGAAGGTTGGCAATGCTTTGCGCATTGGAACAACAGCAGTCACTTGATGTATGTGCTTGGTGCCTGCCAGGCTTGACTTTCACGGCCATGTGTGATTGAATAGGTGTGTAAGTGTTGACCTCTTGCATGGCTTCCGCAACCAGAGCTATCAGCACATATGGTACGCATCATGAAAGTGCACCCATGCTGGCTCTGGAAAAGTCTGATGAGTGTCTGATGCAGGTGAGTAAGCAGCGGCTAGGGTTGTGTATCACCAACTTTTGCATTACATTGTTTCAACTTTGAGATTCCGGGGTCTTGACAAGCGTATCAAATTATGTGTTGGCACATACTAGTACACATCAAGGTTGGTGTGCAATCAGCTCAACTAAACCTCTACAGCTGCAGATGATGCCAGCGCATTCCATTGGATCAGTATCCTATAAGCCTAGCACAGACACGCATGACCTGTTGCCAAGCTGCTGACACTGTGCCTCACTGCCAAAATGGGCGGGTCATAGGCATGCTGAGCTAGGCCAAGCTTTCCTACAAGAACCTGACATCAAAAGAGCGTAAGATCCGTCTAGAATAATTACTGCAGCTCAGAAAAGCTTGCAACTGAGGTAAATCGTTGAGCTGCTGAGAAGATACTTCGACTTCAGCATTCATGTGATTGGTAGTGTGCCAGTACTCTGCTGATCAGCCAGAGGAAGCCGCTGCAGCAGCTGCAGAGCCGCCACCTGAAGAAGAGGCAGCAGCAGCTGCAGAGGAGCCGCTGTGGTGGAAGTTGCCATAGCTGTCACCATAGTAGCCACGCCCATAGTCATTGTTGTAGTTGCTGCCATACCCATGGTCATAGTCATCTGCAATGCCAGCAGCGTTCCTTCAGCTGTGAGTGCATACTGATGAGGCAGTGCACCGCAGGTACATGCAACATTCAGTCAGCTGAAACATGTTGCTCACTAGCATGGTCCAGGCTTGCTGTTGTGGCATCATACGTCATGCGGGGAGAGTACATCTGACAAGAGATGGCAAATGTACCTGAGCTGGACGCAGCAGAGGCAGCTGCAGCGCTTGAGTGTTTGAAGTAGCCATCATACCCACCTGCATTGCATACAGCAGCAATGAGCGTGGGTATAGCATGTGTATGTTAAGTGGAATTCAGCATGTAGCCCAAGATGTATGGAATGGAACAGGGGTGTGCCCCTCAGGGAACGTGCTTGTTTGAAGGGAAGAATGTCAAAGCTACCATGCTTGCCACCACCAAGCTTGTGCACTCACTATAAAGCCAGCTCTGTGAGTAGAAGCTGCAGATAGCACTTCCTTCCTGACAACATTGGCATTTGCAGATGCAATAAGTGAAGTAATGGCTAGAGGTTACCTGAGGAGGCAGCTGAGGCAGCAGCAGAAGCATCACCACCACTCGCAGAGGCTGCAGCTGATGCTGAGCTGGAGTCATGGTAGTTGTGGTAGCCGTAGTAAGTGTAGCCATCGCCCAGAAGGTGTCTCTTGCCAGAAGAAGCTGCTGCAGCAGCTGCAGAGCCACCACCTGATGAAGAGGCAGCAGCAGCTGCAGAGGAGCCGCTGTGGTGGAAGTTGCCATAGCTGTCACCGTAGTAGCCACGCCCGTACTCATGGTTGTAGTTGCTGCCATACCCATGGTCGTAGTCATCTGCAAAGCCATCATAATTACATCAGCATCGCATGTGCAGCATGCGCACAGCCAGGAGAGTCAGCACAAAGCAGGCATGACAGACAGGTATACACTGTTGTACATGTTGCACATGACAGCTTGTCCTTCATATTATGATGCATGTGACAGCGTAAGAGAGATATTGTGAATGTTACCTGAGCTGGAGGCAGCAGAGGCAGCAGCAGCACTGGAATGCTTGAAATAGCCATCATACCCACCTGCAAGATATGCACAGCAGCAAATGAGTGAAGGCAGTCAGACTTGCTTGCAGGGGGGGAGAATCACATCCTGGGCTACATATACATGATTGTAATCATCAGCAAGCAGCACTTTCAACACTATTATTTGCTGCAATTTGGTGATAGAGCCCCTGATGATAATGCTGATAACATCCCTGAAACAGGACACCCACCACAGCATTCTGGTAGCCTGCGCAGCAGAGTGACATGTTGCTGAGCTTCACCTGAAGATGCAGCTGAGGCAGCAGCAGAAGCATCACCACCACTTGCAGAGGCTGCAGCTGATGCTGAGCTGGAGTCATGGTAGTTGTGGTAGCCGTAGTAAGTGTAGCCATTGCCCAGAAGGTGCCTCTTGCCAGAAGAAGCTGCAGCTGCAGCTGCAGAGCCACCACCTGAAGAAGAGGCAGCAGCAGCTGCAGAGGAGCCGCTGTGGTGGAAGTTGCCATAGCTGTCACCGTAGTAACCACGCCCGTAGTCATGGTTGTAGTTGCTGCCATACCCATGGTCGTAGTCATCTGCAACACCAGTGGCCATGACTCAGTGGCCCTGTGGTGAATGAATTGTTTGGCCCACAGTAGAAGACATGTAGTGCAGCCTCGACACATGCTGACTCAAGGCAAGTTGCGGTCAAACATTGTAAAACATGGTGCACATTGCTTTGGATTCAACTTTGCACATGTGTGGCCGCCAAAGATTACAGCTGTGACTGGTGATAAACAATGTGGCAGGCCTTGCCTGAGCTGGAAGCAGCAGAAGCAGCAGCAGCAGCTGAGTGTTTGAAGTAGCCATCATACCCGCCTGCAGCACCGGCACATCCACATCAAAGCTGATCAAAGTTCATAGAAGCATTCGTCAGCTGCATGCATCCAGGTGTGCTATAAAGTACAGCAGCGTTGAGGTTACACCAGCTAGCATTGACCACACAGCATATATCAGCATGCTCTAAGCATGAAGCAGTTGACCTCATTGCACTGTCCTGTTTGCAGCATTGTCAACAGACTCACAGAAACTGGAACACACGCAGCTGAATGTGAAATATACCTGAGGAGGCAGCTGAGGCAGCAGCAGAAGCGTCTCCACCACTTGCAGATGCTGCAGCTGATGCCAAGCTGGACTCATGGTAATTGTGATAGCCGTAGTAGTCATAGCCAAGCAAATGCCTCCTGGGCCCAGTGCTTGCAGCTTGGTTTGCTGCCCCATCTACACAGACACAAGCTTGTTAAGGCATGTGGGCAGCACTCTTACTTTGGACAGCATGCAGTGATTCGTCAGCTTGGGACGTTGCCAAGACACGGCCACGGGCATTCAAACAAACGGTGCGCACATACAATCGCGCTCAAGCTCCTAGGCAAGGTAGCTTGCAAGGCTTAAGATATGCAACAGCACTTGATAGTCGCTGATTGTGGTACCGCTGTACACGGCGAGCGGCGCCATGCACAATGGAAGCTGCTTGGGCTAGACGGGCGCTTGCCTGAAAGGAGGTCTCTGGCTTGGGCTAGGCTCAAGGACAGCAGAACAAGCATGCAGGATGCCGCGGTGGTGGCCCTCATTGCAGCTGTAAGCTTTGTAAGTGCACGGCGGTCTAGATCCCTCTGCAAATGGGGCGTGCCACAGACTCGATATGCAGCAGTTGCAAGAGCAAAAGCAAGCGGCACCGGCTGCACAGGCTCGTGTATAGTGCGTAGGAAGGCTGCGGTTCTGAACGGTGGTGAATGTAGCAACCAAGCAGCCGCTGCGCCTTTTGAAGCCAATCATGGCTTCTAGCTTAGCTGATGCCGGCTGCGATGGGGTTCCGATGAGGCAACTTCAGAGCCTCCTGGTGCGATTGTGAAGGTGGGCGAAGGCATGGAGACATGCTGACTGAAGCTTCCTGTACCGTCAGCAGGAAGGCACGTGGCAGCGCTCGCCGGTTTCAGAGCTCGGTTCTGACTCATAATCTGATTCAGTGATGTGATCTGCTGATAAGCCTCCTCAGGCAAATACACATCAAGCTAAGTCAGTTAGCCAGTGGGTGCTGTACATGTTCATGACCTTTATTGGGCTCCAGCATCGTGCAGCCTAACCTGCAATTGTAGGCACCACCTAGTGGCTGCTCTGCTTGTGAGCACTTGGCATATACAACGTGTCAACAGACAGGCTAGCGCTGTCCATGCAACAATGTTTGTTGCACAGATAGTGCTAGCTTGTTTTCCAGGCAAATTCTCTGTGACTGCTTTTCTCGAATATGATACTTGGTACCAAGAATAGGTGTCAGACCACAAAAGATGATGTGGTTCTGCAACCTGACATCAGGATAATGCAGCGATACTTTCATACGCACACACTGATATCAATCCTGACAGTTGATTGAGCTTTGCTGAAGAGTGCAGTTTTGGGAAGTGATTATCAGTTCATGCCACTAAGAAAATCTGGCACCAGAAGGCAAATACACTACGTAACACATCAACGCATCCAGATTTTGGGTCTGCTGGCAGGAATCCTCTTGGGCGAAGCATCCTGCCGCCCTGCATTCAGTCTGCTGAGCTTCTTCTCATGAACTGTTGCATGTGACTGCCCAATTCCTTGTTGCCGTTGCTGCTGCTGTTGTTGCTGCTGCTGCTGCTCCTGCTGCATTGCTTTCCTTTGTGACTGGTGTTGCTTGATGGCGCTGACCTGCTGCTTGGGTCCTGTCTTGGGCCCAAAGTAGTGTGTCTGATGCTGTGTCAGTGCATCATCAGCATGGCTGTCCACGAGATCCTGCACCAGTCAGCATTTGACGTTTTAAAAACATGGGAGTACATGAAAACTTCCAAGGACATGATGTCTTGGTTTTGATTACTTTTTCCTGCCAAGAGTCCACTCAAACGATAGCTCAACCACATGACCGCCAATGAAAGCAATTGGACTAACATTGGTGCACCAATGACGGCAATTGGACTACCATTGGTGCAAAGCAAAACCAACTGATAGTGTCACAGCGTGAGCATGGTAGAAAGCATGCAGGCCAGGACAGCAACATCAATATGTACCGTACTGGAATCAGCCCCTAGTCAAGCCAAGGCTGTTTCTGGCAGTGCCCCCATTGAGCCACCAATGTCATGGAGACTCTTTTGACAACAAAATTGCAGATGATAATGATTGTTTATCAGCATCTGATCTGCAACATGAAACATGCTGTAGGAATAGTAATAGGCGTTGTTGTAGGCGTGCAAAGTAAAGCTTGTCAAGTTAGCTTACATGATCTGGCAGCTGGTCAGGAATCTGGCTGAGGGACACAGGCACAAGACGAGTCTCCACCACAAAAGCATCCAGGCTGTCCTCTTCCTGCTCTTCTTCTTTTCCTGGTGCTGACCTGGTCCTGTGGTCCCCCACATCAGCTGCAGAGGGTCCCCAGGGTCTGAGAGGGGTATGTCCTGGTCTGTCGGTGCTTTTGTGAGAGCCTGCCTTGTGATGATGGTCCAATTGCGTGTGGTCTGCTGGCATACCGTGCGCTCTGCACACAAGTAGAGGGACAGCTGACTTGCATCACTTGTGGACTCATGACCAAGTCTTGATTCACACACCTTACTGCAGCATGGTGGAGGAATTGCAGCCAGATCCTCATGCTTGACAAGGTATAGATGCACTGCAAGGCATCATGCTGCTTATACAGCCCATGCAAACATTTGGTCCTACATATGAGCTTGATGTGAAGCACAGAAATACATGCAAGACCTCAATGATTGAGATGTGTTTGCTTGGGGTGAGGAACAGGCAACCCATCTGAGGCACTGAGCAGGTGGACAGCAGGGCGGCCTACTTGGCAGCTTGTTGGGCTTGGCGCTGCAGGCTGTGCATGGCAGCAGCCTGCTCACTGCACAGCTGCCTCAGCCTCGCCTGCTCAGCCTGAAGCTCAGCTAACACCCCTCCCACCTGAAGCCATACGAACTTTTGCATCATACTCTTTTGCATCATACTCTGTTGCATCATACTCTTTTGCATCTGGTCAGCATTGATGCAGCCTCTCTTCATGGGCACTGTGGACAATGACACAGACCATGGCTGCATCACGTTTTGGCAGGACAGATTGCTGCTGGGATGCAGCGCAAACTGATGGCGCATGCAAATCCTTTCCAAGAGTTGTTTCCGAGCTGCACTTGTGTGATTGGGAAGGGTGTGTGCAGCAAAGGTGGCACTGCAGAGCTGAGAAAGACATGATTGAAAAGGATATAGCTGCCGTTTGCAAGCACCTTGGCTTTGTATGCAGCTGAGTCAGGCCGACTGTTTTTGCCATCGCCCGCATCTGGAATTCTTGGCTGGGGCATTTCCTGAGACTGAGCAGGTGAGGGGCTGTTAGAGCCAAGACTCCTGCCCTGCCGCCTGCCATGCTGCATTACACGCTGGGAAGCCTGATCAGGCACGCCGTCTTGGTGGGAGGCCTCCCTGGGCACAACAGAGGGCCCATGGTGGCTGAAGGCCCCTGGGGCCTCAGGGCCATTCCAGGAGCTGGTGAGAGACTCTGGTGGAGACACCCTCACGGCTCCTGTTGCTGTTGCACAAGGAAAAGACAGCGTCAAAATGCAGAGACAGACCATCATCCACACAGGATTGCAATGGTCATGTACTAACAGAACTAGTCAAGCTAAGATGCTGACATTGCAGATGCTCAGCTGGCTGACACAATGGCTTTTAGGGTTGCTAGGAATTGCCTGCGCATTCTGTGGCAGCAACAGTGTGGAATGTGATACTATGGCAGCAGCATACGCTGCATGTGGTATGTTGACAATGCAAGGGAGGGGGCGGGGGGATGGGGGGGAGGAGGGGCCTACCTGCAGGCTGGTCTTCCCGCCCTAGGCTGTGCTGGTGCTGCTTCTGAGCCTCCTTGTCGCGCAGCTGTGCATGATAGGCAGCAATGTCAGCTTCCTGCTTGGCTTCTGCCGCTGCGTCAACTGCTTTGCGCGATGCCTCTGCTCTGCGCCTCTGCTCGGTCTACATGAAAGCACCCACACTATGCTGTTGCTGACACGTGCTTCAGCTGACAGCTTCACTTGTGCGATCTGTGCAGCCTCGTGAGTTTGGACAACTGACAGCGTGAACATCTCATCACATCATCAAAATCCAACATCGCATCACTGCAATTACTGCACTCTGAGTTACAGCAGTCTGAGCACCAACCAGAAGGCCCTTGCACAGAGCTTGTACTTAGATCCACAGCAGCATATTGAGCTACGCCATATTGGGCTACATCATATTGGGCTACATCATATTAGTCACTGCAGACAAGCACCTGCTCTTGCAGATCTGCCAGCAGGCGCTCCCTCAAGAGGCGAGCATGGTTCTGCTGCTCCTGAGTAGGTCCTGCCTTCAGCTCTGCTACCCCTGACATGAACCCTCTGCGCTCCCCCTGAATACGCTACAGCCCCTTGTCATAAGAATCCCACATGGACTATACTGGTCAACGTGATGCCATGCATGCGCAATGGGCAGGCATCCCAACAGAGCTGATCAGCAGCAGAGTCCATGATCACCTTGCCAGCAGTAACCAAGCTGAGGTTCAGCAATGCAGTGTCAGGCTCTTGTTTTCCTGTTTCAGAATGTCAAGCATTCTTTCTTATCATGGCAATCACTGGACATGAGGCTTCCTTGAAGACTATACAACATACTGTCCAGGATGTAGAAGGAAAAGCTTTACCTGCTGAGCCTGCCTACCTTGATAGGCAGCAGGCACATCAGATGCCAGCACAGCTGCCACTCCCTCTCCACCAGTTGCTTTGAGCCCCCTGCCATCAGCTGGAGGAGCTTGACCGTCTGTAACATCCTGTGAGGAAGCCGTTATACCGTTGTCATCTCGTTGTGGCCATGCACGTTGTGTATGCTGAGCAGTGGGTGGCTGCTGCATATGCTGTGTCTGCTGCCTGTGGTCATTAGCGCCACCATCTTGCTTTGCATCTCCTGACCTGGCCCATTGTGGCTGTTGCTGCTGCTGCTGCTGCTGCTGGACAGACTGCAAAGGAGAGGCCCTCGATTGGAATGGCTGAGATGATCTGTGAACATGATTCCTTCCTTGCTCAGCAGTCCTGGCTGCTTGTTTCTGACTAACCTGCATCAAACGAGGCGATGCTCTCGGGCTTGCATGACAGTGCAATGACAAGCTTCACTCACCCTAGACCAGAGGGTACCCTGACATCAAACTTGTGTCCCCGTAACATCTGAGGTGTACCACCTCCTGGTCACACTACAGGCATGTGTCATACTACAGGCATGTGTTATACTACAGGCCTGTGTTGATACCATAAGTTCAGCAAAGTTGTATGTGTTTGCAAGAGCATGCCGTTATGCAACTGCAACATCTTGCGCACGGCATTTCATTGGAAGGCGCAAGGCATGTGTTCAAGCCAGGCTCACTTGCTCATCCAGTTCACGTGCATACTGCTTCTGCTTGTCCTCTCTCCTCTGCTTCTCCTCAGGTGTCGTGACACCGTGAAGGCCCATCAACCCAGACATGAACTGTGGCTGTGCAGCGCCCGTCTGGTCCTGAGCAGACACTGCACAGCTGGGAGGAGGAGATGCCAGATCTGTGGCATCTTCAAATCTGTGCGCTGGTCTGGAAGCAGATGCTTGCAAAGGCAGGCCATAGCTGCCAAGCTGATCAGGCTGATATTGTGCTGCCTTTGATTGCTTGACTGAGGGTGGACTCTGCTTGGGTGACGCTTGGCGTTGCTGTGGGCTGTTGCTGCGTCCCTGCTCAATGTGTTTGCCTTCGTGCTCAGCTTGCAGATCAATTCCCTGCACCCAAACAGTGGTGCACTTGTCAGATTGGGTTGATGACATCGTGCCCACGATTTTTGACCGGTTGTGAGACCCTGCTTGTGACTTTTGCTATTGCTCTACAAAGACTGCATAACACTTAGTCTCCTCACCTGTGATGGACTCACTGGTTGCTTTGATGAATATTTGGCATGGTCTGAAGGTGGCACTTCATTGTTGGAGAGAGCCTGCTTAGCCTCTAGCAGAGCTTTGCGCTCCCGGGCTAGAAGACGTTTGGCCTCTGCTGCTTGTGACTCTGTATAACTGCAGCTTGCTCATTGGCTAATCTGCATAAAGAGGACCGTGTAGCACTGCATTCTTACCTGCTAGTTGGGAACTGCTTAGCTGCTTACTAACACTAGGTTGAGCAGGTCTGCTATTCTGTGTTTTGCTTGACGAGGCTTTCGCTGCTCGTTTGCCTGCAATGCAAACTGAATCGTCAGCAAGTCATTGGTGTGCAGCAGATACCATTATCTCCTGTCTTGATATGTTGAAAATGACCAAGATCAGTCAACTTGCCGGGCTTTTTTGGCCCAGACTTTGGTCCTGCTATAGGAGCTATGTACACCATCCACGAACGGGTGGATCGGCTTCACAGGCAACGTTGAAGCATGCACGAGGACCTGGAAACCGAACTGCGACGCTTTTTGTCCCAAATTGGTCAAACCAAGTCAGCAATCTAAACTTGGCACTTGTTACTCACCTGACACAGATCTGTTCTTCAACGCTGGCTATTGCCACACATATGATGTGCTGCAGATCCGCGCGCGACTCACAGTGCGCGTCGTCACCTCGGGATAGCTGGGCGGGACTGTTGAGGTGTTGACTCAGTCAGAAAGCATGGTCAAGCGTAAGATTTTGAAAGCGGAGCTTAGGAGGTACATTAGGGACACCCCTTTCACAAGGGATGAAGTACAAAGACTGTGGAACAGATTCAATCAGATGGATATCGACGGCCGAGGGCAGCTCAACTACCAGGTGACCTGTCAGGCTATCTTCTGTGCTTGTGGCCTGTAAACATACATGCCTGGTGAGTCTGGAAACTTGCAAACAGCAGTGTCACAGCCGTTCAACTATGACAGAGCACATTGACAAATCGTGTGTGTCTTTGTGCAGGAGACAGCAAGAGTTGACGAGCTCAGATGCAATCCCTTCAGCGCACGCATAGTTTACCTGTTCAGCGAGGATGGTAGCGGGGAGCTGACCTTTCAGAAATTCATCAACATGATGAGTGTTTTCAGTGGGCGTACCTCTAGGCAGACCAAGGCTGTATGGGCATTTGCTTTGTGGGACTTTGATGGTAAATGCCAGATCCACTAATAGTAGCCATACAGTAGCAACAGACGTCTTGATGCCAACTGGTGACAGTTCCCATGATTGGCCATGCAACCATTTACAAAGCACATCTAGAAAGTGCAAACAAAGTGTAGATGCATGTGACACAGTGTTTAGATGCTAGTGTAATGCTCAACATTCTTGCACAGGAGATGATCTGGTTGGTCCACGCGACATCAAGAAGGGTCTGCACATGCTAGCCAATGCAGATGTGAAGATTCTGGAAGATGAAGAGGATGAGGAGAAGGATGAGCAGACTGACATTGACCTTGAAGCCAATAGGAAGAAGAGGGTCAAGAAACATGACAAGACTGACACCCTGACTTCAGAGCAGATGAACCAGGTGAAGCCTGTGTGACATGCAAGCCTCATGCTCTTTGGCTGGTTAAGTAAGATACCCTGCTTTTTGTGAGACTCAACTGCAATGAGTGTACCAAAAGCCGGATGGACACAATGCAGTATTGCTCCGGTGCAAAGCCACAGCAAAGACGCGCTGCATCAGATGGACTGCAACCCCACGCAACTGCAGTGATGTCGGACAATGCTGGTCTAGAGTGTGTGCATGTTATCATGGTCATACCGCTGCGGTCTTTTGCAGGTCTTCTTGCAGCTACATTGGATGAGTGTGGTGGAACACAGCTTGTGCTCATATGAGTCATGATCAATTGTGGCAAGATAAAATCAATTGTATCAAGATGGCCTCTATGTCTCTTGCAGGTGCTGGAGCGCATTGCAGAAGAGATTGACCCTGAGGGTACTGGATTGAGCTTTGATGATTTTTTGAGTATTGTGAGCCGAATGCCAGATTTCATCACAAACTTCAGGATGGCTGTGTGAGTTGACGTATGTTGTGGCTAAGTCCTGAGCTTTGTCCTCATTAGCTGACGACACAGATGATCTGCATCTTGGATGCCTGAACCTTTCATTCTTTTACCGGATGACCTCACCTACCACAAGCCTAACAAGACAGAACATTTCATAACAACATCGCTTGCCACACAGGCTTTTCTGCTTGCAACGCAATTGATGACTGGTCATGACTTGGAACAGATGCAAAACACAGTGAAATCGTCATGCTATGCACACAATATGTTGAGCATCAGTCCATTTTCACGTCTAACATCGCAAGTGTGTAACGAAGTATAAGTGTTGGGTCCACAAGGAAGTTCAGCGTCCAAGCGGAACTGTGTCATAACACTCAGAATTATATTGTGCATTACACTCACACAATTGCGTATCAAACAAATGTCAGCTTCCCTTGATTAGATCAGACAGATATCAGGTTGTCAGCAATTATCAGGATCAACCGAAACCATCTTGTACTGACTCCTGGACATCCTTTTAGAGTCAAGTATAAGAACCAAACTTGGGCGCAGCAGAGCTAGGCAGTACACCAGCTCAGCAAACACTTGATGGCTTTCACTGTTGGCAGGCCTGAAATCCCCCAGCTGAATAAGGCTAAGTGACGGCAACTGACTAAGCGTCAAAAGTTGATTGTCACAAATAAAAGACTTAGAAGACATATGCACCAATTGCAAGACATGAAACGCTGACCAGTTCACCTCTAAACACATAAGCCCCAGCTGTACATTGTTATCAAAGTTTGCCTCTTTGGGATCCACTGCAAGCTCCAGGCATCTGAGAGCTTGCAATGTAGTCAAGCTATTAGTCACTTTAAGAGCAGCGTTTTCACAGGTGACATTCAAAACTTCTAAAGCTGTCAGGGAACACAAACAACTTATGTCTACGTCATAACTGACACATTTGCCCGAAAACACCATGATCAATGTTGTGAGGCGAGCCAAAGTCGATAAATCAGCTGGCATCTCAAAAGGTTCTGGACCCAACCAGTTACTCAGCTGAGCCTGCAGATCATCAGCTGGGATGCATGAATCTTGGCAATGCAGTGACTCAAGAGCAGTGAAGCCCGCAAGCCCTTGATGATGTCCTTTCATCACGCTGCGAACAATCTGCAGCTTATGCAATGATGTAACACACGCTGAGTCATTCCTAGCAAGTATGTTGCAGTCTGTGAAACATGCTTCAGTCAGGTGCATTGGCAACTGTGCTGCTGTGTATGTTCCATTGCTCAGATGCAGCGTTTGCAATTTGGTAAGCCCTTGTAGAGGACGTATATCTAGATGGACCTTTAGGTCTGTCAGAAGACATGTTGTCATGCTTGAAAAACTGGACAAAAGAATAAGCGAGGAGGCCACACAGTTGCTGCAGTCCACCCACAACAACTTGGACCTGCAGCACAGCATTGTACCCACAGCTACATCCAGTGAGGCGCTGCTGCACCTTGCCTTCAAGCTCGTCACTGACTTTGCGTGGTTTTCCAACCAGGTCAGCAGGCTTGGCAAGGAGTGGCTTGAGAAGGTAGAGGACAGATGTAACTGGGCTGACAGGGTAGAACAAGTGTCGAATGTATCATGAAACGCCTTGCAGACCAACCGCAGCTGCAACATATTCGCCTGAGCTGTGAGGTGTTCCACTGGTGCTCCACATATTGGAGACTGCAACTTGGAAAAGATCTGCAACCACACTTCAGGAGAAAGCTGTACTGGCATCGTCTGGGATGGTCTCTGATCACAACTCTGCAACACAGCAGCACCTCTGAAGTCCACTCGACACCTTTGAAGGCGCAAAGGACGAAGTCAGACTTGACAAGCGCCCCACTCACTTGAGACGTGCGTCTTCAGAACAACTGACCAAAGTCTCCAATAATCTGCTGGTGCCAGTCTGCAATAAATATGGCTTGCGTGCCTGAGAACCGTCTTGGCAGCCTTTGCAGTAAAGGGCCACGCACAACCGCACGAGCTCCATTCACTTCAGAATACACTTCGCTATCGGCATTGACCATCGTGCGCTCACCAAAAACGCGGGCCGCTGTCTGTTCGCAATGAATATGGATTGCCGTTGACTGGTCGTGGGGCAGCTATGTAAGGTTTCGTCCACAGTCTCACGGCGGGAAGCTGTCAGCATGCATATGCAAAGATCGTTGTTTGCTCAGCGCCACTTGGTGTGTGCTGGACGGAAGCAAAAATGGTTCCGACATGCTGTTTATCAAGCTGCGTCAAACCTCTTGTCTGCAACGCCACAGATGCGCACCCAATTACGCCATGGCAAACTTGGTTTCAACAACGTATTGCGATGCCGGTAAGGCAGGTCACCCGGGCTTGAATTGTGATACCACGTATGTGCACAACACTGTTGAGTTGTTGCAATTTCCCCAAATTGCAGAAGTTGTCGGGCGCAAAGCTTGCAAGGGCCACTGCAAAGCGATGGAAGTTACTTGACAGACAAAGTTGCTTTATCAGACTAAACCCTGACCTGTTCATGATGCGGTACGTGTGCAATCCCATATGCTCATCATGCTGCATAAGCAAGCAGAAGATCTGGCATGTCATGTTAGCAGCATCAAGCATACAGTGGGAACCATGTACTGTGCTGCCAGGACTGCCAGCAATCTAGGAGCCATGCAAGACTCTCTGAAAGGCCAGCCATCTGATGCTGACATCAAAGCAATGCAAGAGGTGCCAAATAGAGGCTCTGCATTTGAAGGTATCTATTTCGATGGTCCAGCAGTCCTGGGCAGCTCTGTGCTACTTTCTGTGTTGCTGTTTCTTTCTTTGGAGAGAGTCCTGGGATTAGATCGATGGCTGATGAGGGTGAGGCAGAGTTGGGATGAAAGGAAGCAGGATAAAGAAAAATGGGCAGTCTATGATGCGCGACGGCGTCTTGAGGAGACTTTTAGCAGCACTGATGAAGCAGCTGATGACAAACCTTGATGCAATTGCTGGAAACCCACTGCAATAATCATGACATGGACTGAGCCATATCTCAACTTTCAAATGCATGCATCACCATCTGTAACGGTGTTCTGGGCATCAACACTGCACATAGATGACTAGACTGTGAAGGGTAATATGGCAGCTCCCTTGATAGATTGCATTTCAGATACATGGTCCCGAGGAAAATGTCAGTATTGCATAGACAGCCCTGCCCCCATTTTGTATTACAGGAGAAGGCACTTGGATGAAGCACACATAGTGCCTGCTATGCATCCAGGCAGGTGCTGTCTCTGTGGTGTTTGTATCACATTGTGTATCTCTAGATCTAAGTGGACCTACTTCATCATGTTGAATTGTAGCAGAGTCAGGCAGGCTGCATGGACTAAAGCTGCTCACAATACACCTGTTTCAGCTTTTTTATGTAAGGCTATGACTCATTGCCTCAGACTTGAGTGGTGCTGCGTTGCTATGCTCCTAGAAAGACAATTCTGCCTACTGTTTTTGCTCGGTGTAAGCAAGCTAATAAAAGCAAATGGTGTAGGTCACTTGTCGGCCTGTCTCCTCTTCAAAATTTGCTATGATCTCATCGACCTCGTCCTCCCAATCATCTGCAGCTTCAAGCTGCAGCACAGCAATAACAAGATGTCAATGAGCAGCTGCAGCTGCAGTATCATGCATGACAGATTGGTGCTACTAGTGCCATATTTCGGATGTGAAGAACACAGTGGCACTTTCCTGGCAAATGCTGCAATATCGAATTTGCACTCAAAGTCTGCAGCTCTCAACATGTCCAAGGGCATTGCAACAAACGAACTTTGAATCCTGGTTTGCCCTAATGTATAGGGCATAGACCAGCATATGCTGCTGTGACAATTACAGAGGGCTATGGCACAACATCCAGGAGCCAATTCTTGACAAATCTTATTGTCCCATGACAAGTGTACACTGCATGTTGTCCAGGCAACACATTGCCAGAGTGTTCTTTTCATAGTGTAAATGCCAGCATGTATTTGCATTGCTGAACATGTCAAACAAACTTTGACTAGATCCGCATGATGATGCATGCTGACAAAGATGGTTGCCCATGTGGACCCCACCATCTGACACAGGCGCAGGGCTTGTGGGGCTGCATTGGCAGCTTCAACCTTGTTGTCTCTTACATCCTGCATGCATGGAGGTATATAAGACTGGAATCACAAGGCCACACAACACATCATGCTTATAGACTGCTGTTCTTGACAAGCCTTCGAATCACAGGATAGCTTGTGGCGCATCGCACATCAAAGGCTTTGAAGCAAGATTTTTGAGTGGAAGGCTGAGACAGGTGCGCTGCAAGGGAGCAACATGGACATTCTGCTGCAAATGTACACCCAACGTTTGCAGCAACATACAGATCTGCTGCCCCACAATTGTCAATTTTGTTGAATGCAGCCTGGTTGGCTGTTTGTGGCTTATGCTTGCACAAGTGTTGGGCACAAGGCGGTTGCTCTTGCTGCTCTTGCTTCTCTTGCTGCTATGGACTGTAAGGCTACCAGCATATGTGCTGATGGGTTGTGAGCAACACATGCCTCAATATAAAACACTAGGAGCTAAGGCTGCGCAGAGACAGTGCCAGCCACAATGAATCTTACATCTTGAGACAGACACTCACCATGTTCACGACCAGTAGAATCTTCATGGTTCCCTGTGACCTTGTGTTCATATCTGCACACATTACATCTCCTCATGCAATTTCATTTCAGCAGGGCCATCCATGCTCCAAAAGGGTTTCAATAGCAGTATTAGGAGGGCTGAATGCTGAGGTGCCACAGGACAACAAGATCGTTTGTGCAAAGGGTAGCACACTGCATGCACTGCAGTGCACACCTTCTACAAGCTGCTCCATCACTCGCTCCTCAAAGGTGAAGGCAACATTGAACAGCGTCCTGCAGGCCAAAAATGCTGTATTTCAATCAATCACATTGCTTTGGCGTCAGACTGTTCATATTCATAGCTTGCCTGTGACTCAGCAAGAAGCACAGTTGGTGTTACATTGGACTGTTGGTGATGCCGGCCAACATGATGCCTTGCAGGTGACAGGAGTAGTAATAGCGATTCAGCAAGTTCCAACTACACAAAAATTGTCATGGCGGGTGAAACATCCAGGTTACATGCAGAACCGCCAGCTGACTACTGTGTTGTCTTGCACAGGAAGCTAAAGTTGGACACTGAGTTGAACTGCTAGTGCACCATGAGCTATGTATCAAATGGCTCTATGTCAGATGTCTCACATCCTGCAGTGCAAGTGATCATAGAGAGTTGAAGTGCTGTGCAGAGCAGCACCTGTTATCTTGCCACTTTTCAGGTGCTTCTTTCACACCCATATTCCTCTCAAGCATTGGCAACAAGCCATTCTTCACATACAGGTCTCGGTTTTGCTTCAGCAGATCATTATAAATATCTTGATACGGCGTGCCAAATTTGTAGATGTTAGGCTGCTTTTGTGAAGGGCCCGGCAGCTTCACATGACCTCCAACACCAAAGGATGCGACCTGAGGTTGCAGTGACGGTTCAAGCTGTCATGTGCATACACAACCTGAACGGCAGCTCAAGCAGAGTGATGCACCCTTTTTCTCACATCCATATTGGCTCTGGCTAACAGCGCGTGTGCCTCCATGCTGCGATTGTTGTTGGAAGCGCAGACCATCGCAAACTTGAGCCGGGGCATCCTCCGCCTGCCCCGTTCACGTTGGCACCTTTTGCACTACAACCTCTGATTTCCAAAAGCAGAGGAGCCGCACTGGATCTGTGCAGCGTTTTTCAGTCAACACGACGTGTTGACACGCGCGGTGAAGGCTGTCTCTGCTGCGCGAGCACCTCTGATTGTATCGAGTGAGGTGCCAAAGAGACCAAGATTGTTGACGGTACTCAAGTGAGCAGCTACAGAAGGCTGTACTCCACTATAGTTCAGGAGAAATGGGGGCCAATTCAGCGAACCCAAAGCTGTATGCTGCCGCACATAAGTCCAGCTCAAAACCCTAGAAAGAGCACCAGGAGATGAAGCGGCATTCTTGTTATTTTGCTATCAATGCTTTCCGCTGCATGCAGCACGCACCTACAGCTGCATCCAGAGCTGCATTTGCCACCTTCCTGTTATCAGCACGACTTATACCTGATAGCTGCGACGGACTGCACAGCATGTACAATAGCACTTAGCATCAAATCGAGAAGTCTGATCACATAAACAGTCGGTTGCAAGATCGACAGCTCGCAGGCTCGAGTTGCTCAAAGCTTTGGTTGACATGGGCGCGTATAGAAACCCGTTCGGCGGACAGCGTAAAGCTGGCAGCAACAAGGCGTCCCGACCCAAGCAGTTCAGAAAGAAGAAAGGTGACGGTGCAAACGAAGACCGAAGGCCTTCAAAGAAGTCCCCTTGGGCTCTACTTGGTGCTGTCGGCTCATTTGCAGCAGTCTGGGTGTTCACGATATTCAAAGTCCAAAGCGACAGCAAGCAAAAAACGCTGTCAGACTGAATGATTCTAAAATCTCTTATGTTCAAGCCTGTTGTATATACAGATCATGCCATCTGTCGCATGAAGTGTAGGTATTATATGCTGAAGATGCTGCTGCTGTTTGTCATATGAAGTTGCTGATGTATGCCATAACACTTGTCATGATATCAGGTTTATCTCTGAGCATGATGTCGAGGAGTCTTTGAAAAGTGGCAAAATCAATGCACGCAAGAGCGAACCAAAGTAGGCATATTGCCATGGTGTTGTTGTGGTGCCCACTGTGTTGTGTTGGATCCTTGTCCTGGGCAAATGCTGTCTCTTATGCAACGCATAATCTGCTCTCTGCAAACAGTCTCATTTCAAGGCCAATAGAGCAAGATTTCTTGTGCGTACTTGCACAGAGCATGCTGCATGCTGCACTGTGCAAGGCAATGCCATGTTGAAGATTTCAGCAATCAGCAGCAGATGCAGCACTTTTGCAAAAACCAGCCTGTGTGTTGATGACAGGTTAAGACCATGTGCCAAGTATGTGGTGGATGCAAAGGTTGGAAAACAACAGAAGAGAACTGAGGTGAGTAATGAGTTTGGTGAGAACAAAACCTGAGGACAGACAGTGGCATTTGTCCATCTTTGACGGCCATGCAATGCTGATCTCAAGCGTCTGCACAAATGACAATGTACTCCACACCGTTTTCTGCTGTTGCACATCAACACATCTGGCTGGGAAGATTTCATAGATGCTAACTGTTGTATTTTTGTGCAGACTGTGTTTGCTGCGTGCCCAGCCAACACAAAGGTGATCACTGTTATAGATCAAGATACCAATTGGGAGTGCTACTGTCCATAGCACAATGAGTGCTGTTGTGAGTGGCGAAACGCATGAAGCTAAAAGCTGGCATGGTTGAGACTCAAGACCCACTGTGCAAATTTTCCATGGCGTCCTGTGTAAAGCAGGCAAGCCTGAGCAATGTG
>JAABUP010001579.1_pt1 | contig 47684 bp, 72 predicted proteins | sample 5559201 | NCBI WGS metagenome assembly JAABUP01 (sample SAMN10711887, study PRJNA513373) | rock metagenome | isolation source: Antarctica rocks | place: Antarctica
CGTACCTTAAACGAAGTTGCTCAGAGCTGCTCACTTTCAAAGTGAGAAAGCGCACTGTGAAAGCACATTACTACACCATTTTACTACTTTAAAACCCTACCTATAAGTCATAGTCATAGCTCCCTTCAGTCCAAAAATGTGTCTTAAAGCTTTTCTGTTGTGATGGTAAATGTTGGATGCAAGGCTTGGCAACCGCAAAGCTGCAATGGCTGTGCAAACAAGCCTGTTACTGAAGCCGTTCAGTATCTGCACATAAAATGCAAAGATGAGCACTGTATGGTTGAAACTGAACGAGTCTCACCACCAGACCCGAGGCTGCGTATCTCCAGTCTGGTCAGCCCTTGTTCATGACTTCACGTCGGAACAGCGCTGGTGACATGCCTCCTCACAAACCTCATAATAGCTGGATTGATGAGATCAGGGGCTTCATCCATTGGACAATGACCGACGCCTACACATCAAGCAGGTTGCATAAGCTACCCCTCAAAACGGGACAACAATGTATTGCAGAAAGGCACATGCTCCTTGTATTAGGCAATTATAGCACAACTGCCAAAATTTGCAACTCAGGCACTTTGTTTGATCTTACCAGGAAACGCAACAAACTCCTCAACAGTCGGGTAATGCTGCAGCTTCCGTCCCCACTCCACTTTCTCCCAAGGGTCTTCAGCTCCTGCAAGGGAGCAACCACCATGTCATAAACATCATGCAACACAAGGTCTGCCATGGTTGAGTGACTGCAATTATGTTGAGTGTCACAGCAGCATGATGGACTGCTCAGGTTGCTCAGTGTCACACTCATGTGTCAAAGACATAAAGAAGGACATGATTTACATGCGCTGAGTCTATCTAACAGATTAAGCTGTGGAGCAGGGCAAGAGAGTTGTGTTGGAAGCAGTGATCCAGCCATGACTTCTCATGTCAGAGGGGCTTCATAGACAACATACCCCAGAGAATGCTGACTGGCTGCTGAATGACTTCCAACAGGTCCTCTGCTAGTGGTCCTCCAGAATAGCTGATGAAGTCCAAAAAGACGTCTACAGCCCCTTCCTAGTAGCAGACATGTGGATGAATTAGCCAGGCTAGTGGCATTTCACATTAAACAAGGTATTCTGCAGGAGACAGCGCGAGCATAGCAAATGACCTTTGCAGCAACCAGCATGGCGTTGGATGCGTCAAGCTTTGTCATAACTTCACAAATGAGGAAATGTGGAAGTAAGCAGATTGTTGGCATATTGCATCAGACTCACTTGCAAGCCTGGCTGCAGTATGCATTCGACAAGTTCATCTGTGACCTGAGTTGCATCTGCATATGCTTGAGATAGGACGTTCTTCACACCCTGCAGACACCATCTTACAGCTCAATGTGCTTCAACAACATAGGACTGCCAAACAACAGGAACATGCAGAGCTTTGCAGACCAGCGTCGTCAGCACAGGTGGTGTGTCTGTGAATGTGCTGACAATGCTGAATAATTCTGAATGCAGGCACACACAGCCTGAGTCTGAAAAGGTTTGCTTTGCGCCTTTGCTATGTGCAACGCAGTGCTTGAAGTTCATGAACAAGGTAAAAGCACACATGCCAAAAGTGAGCTGCCTCACCCGCTTGGTGGCAATCTGGCTAAAAAACACTTTGCCAAGAGGTGTCGTCCGCAAAACAGTTTGCAACGCTTTGACGAAAGGCCGCTGTATTGCAGACTGCCGTTTCTTATGCAGCATTCTGAGAGATACGTTCTGCAGCTGCACACCCAATACAAGCTTTGGGCTCTGCACCGCAGCTTGCAGGCCAGCTATGCCTGCCAGGCAGAAACATCACATGAGAAGCACTGACTCAAACAAGGCCTCTTGAAACAATGACAGGCATACAGCATTGCCTACCATCATCACCATGCTGTAAGGCTTACCTCCAACAGAGTTGCAGATGAGGAAGGCTGGCTCGCCAACCACTTCCTCTATGAATGCTGACAACTGTCGGCCCCAGGTCTCAAAATTGTACAGCTCATTGACCTCGTACTGCCTGCAAACTAGCAGCTGTTCTGAACCAATCAAGATTGGGCATGCAACCACATTTCTTATGTTATAGATTGAAAGTCCAGCACAGGAACCTACCGCGGATTTGGCTTATCGCTGTAACCATATCCAAGAAGGTCAATGGCAAAGACTCTGGCCTCGCCACCAAGAACAGGCAGGTTTTTACGCCAATGCGCGCTGCAAATGTAACAAGGCATGTTTGTTGTGCTGGTCACAGTCACATGTGCATGTGCGCAGCAGTTGCCAACACAGGACCATATGCACCACTCATGGCCATATAGGCCTGACTGCTATATGCAGCAATCCCTTCGAAATTACCAATTTCCTCCAAAGCCATGCACACACACAAGGGGGGGCCCACGACTTCCACACTGCTGAACTCGGATGTTGTATCTTTCCCACTTCCAATTTGCTGGTGAAATGAGCACTGTCAGAAACGATACAGGAAAGGCAGAAGACCAGATCACAATAGTGAAACAGCACACTAACTTGTGGTGACCTTGCTGCTGGTGCTAGCCACCACAGGGTCTGGAGCTGCGGCAGCGCAGCAGTGACTGACGTGTCTCTCTGAAGAACTACGCCGGACGTGTTGGCTCTGAGACCTTATACGCTTTGAAAGTGCACGTCTCGTGAAATGTTCCGAAACGCTGTGGGACGCCTGAAAAGCTACCTGCTCACTGCCTGTGTTTCTGCATAACCCGCGATTCATTCCTCTGATCGCAGTGATCGCCATCAAGTCGCGTGCAATTGGTGCGATCACACTTTGTATGTGGCTCAAGCTCGAGTACAAAGTTTGACTTGGAGAACGGCCTGCTGACGACAGGGCGCTTTCCCTGATCAGCAAGGGCTGTTCCCAGTCTACGTCTGCAATGTGGAACTCAGCTTTCCCGCAAGTCAGGCCAATGACGACGATACCACTGCAGTGTTATTGATCGGTGATGAGTGCAAGCTGATACTAGGGCTGCGGCCACCAGTGGCAACAAAGTTCGTTTGGTCTGAGGAGAAAAGTTGCCAGCCACTGCTAACACGCATTATCTCGCACGTATAGGGTGCGTGCATTGCAATTACGCAGCAAAAGCTGCTGTAACCTGTTGAGAGTTTTGAGATGGCAAACCGCACGGATCCAGATGCCAGGACAATTCATGGCACCAATCCCCAGGTCAATTGTCGCTTCATAGACACTGAGCAAGTTGCAGGCTGCCATGTGTTGCAGAGCTTCATTACCTGTCTCTTGCTGCAGAATATGGTCGAAAAGATATTGCGAATGAAAATATACGACTCGACCTATTGGAAAGAACACTGCTTTGCCTTGACAGCAGAGGCAGTTGTTGACAAAGCTGTTGACATCAACTCCCTAGGAGGCACATATGGAGGGGCTCGCAAGCCCAGCAAGTTTGTTTGTCTGCTTCTCAAGCTGCTGCAGCTGCAACCAGACAAAGAAATCATCATTGAATTCATCAAAAATGATGATTACAAATATGTTAGGATATTAGGTAGGCACATCTGAGCCTCATTATAGTCCAAACTTGCACCACTGTGCTTAGCAGGATGTACATTGCAGTGTGCAGCATGACCCTGCTGACTCTGCTGCTTTGGCTTGCAAGGTGCTTTCTACATGAGGCTTGTAGGGCGACCTGTTGAGGTTTACAACTACCTAGAGCCCCTGTACAATGATCCCAGAAAGGTGCGCATGCAAAACCAAGATGGTTCATACTCCCTAAGCCATGTGGATGAGGTCATTGACCAGATGCTACATCAAGACTACTTGTTTGACATAGCACTCCCTAGGTTGCCACACAGGTGAGAAAGCTTTTGTATCTTCTGCAGCTCTGGCATGTCTTTGTGTTGATTTGGTCACCGCAGTCAGTTTCCTGTGGGTCTGTCCATGTCAAGCCACTGCAATTCAATGCAACCTGTTGATGGCAGTTGACCTACCACATGATGTTGTTTTGTGTGTCACTAGGGTCACTTTGGAGCGTCTGAATCAGCTTGAGCCTTGGGTTAGTGCAATAGCAGGCGACTTTGATGAAGAAGCATTGAAAGCTGAGGCAGAGGAAGCCAAAAAGCAGGCTGATGCATTGTTGATAGATGCTGCCAAAGAGAGGCGACATACAGATAGGCTGCGGCTGAAGGACCATGGTGATGTCCGAGATCGTCGCAGAAGAAGTCATAGCAGAGAGCGTGACAGGTGTGCACATCATTACTGCGTGCAGAACAGTGCAAATTTGCGCTGTCTAGGTTGCACCACATTGTTTTTCAGGCAAAGGCATGAATATCAGATGTGACTACACAAGTTTATTCGGGTCATGAGGTGCATCAACAGTTGCCATTCATATTCCACAAGTCAACTGTCATGTGTTGTTGTAATATTTGCATATGTGTGTGTCTGCAGGGCACTTGATGATGGCAGAGATAAGGATAGGCATCGTGATCGGGACAGAAGGTCTGGGCGTGATCGGGACCACACTGAAAAGAAGCGGCGAAGGAGTACAAGCAGAGAAAGGCCTAGTAAAACAGCCAGAGATGGAGTAAAGAGCAGAAAGGCTGATGCATTTGACCCGGACATCATTGAAGCAAATGCTGAAAGAGCCAAGCTAGGGCTGAAGCCGCTTAGATGAAGCTGTGCATCCATCTTTGAGCTACTAATATTTTTTTGCTGTCTTTACTGCTGTCATTGATGCACCATAACACTGAGTTGCCGGCCATATGAGTGGTCAGGTAGTAGCCTGTACAGTATGTCACGAGCTTGTGCTGCCCTCATTCTACATCTTCCATGTCTGCTAGGATATGCTGTAGTGTGTCATTTGGAAAAGGAATGAAAAGCAGGTCTGTACCATCACCCCCACGCCTGTAAGCACATCCAGGTCAATGACTTGACAAGCATAAGCAGTTTGGCTTCTCCAACACAGCATGTCCTCACCGCATTTGCACAAGCTGGTGATCCTTAAACTCTGTCAAATGTGAGCGGAGGGTCATCTCACTGCTTACTAAAAACTGTTCTCGGCACATCTTGAACAGCCTTTGGAAGCCCATGCCTACACAAGAAGACTAGGGGTTGACCATAATGCCAACCATCTGCATAAGGCAACACAGGATCATACCCTGTTCGGGCTCCTGCATTTGCTGGTCAGCTATTATACTGAAGATGCGCCTTGCATTTGGTACCAGGGTACGCAGCACTATGGCAGCTCCTTGCATGGTGCTCTCTTCCCTGCAGAACTCACACAACTGCAACTGCACCCACTGCACGGTATGTGTTTGGAAAGGATAGCAACAGCCATTACTCTGCACATATAAAGTCTGTTGTCTGCTACATGATTGGACAGTAAAACTGCAAGACAAGCGGGAAGAATTGTGGGATGACCACATTGTGCATGATGCAAAGAAAGCTCACCTACGGCCCACCAGCAAGGATGGGACACTGGCAGTCTCAAGGGTGTAGGGGGCATAGCTGGTGACATCAAAGTATAGCCAGTTGAATCGAGCTGCCATTTGCTTGTCCCACAGCAAGGGGGTGTTAACATGATCCATGCTTGCAATCAGAGAGATGTTGGGCAAAGATGATAGTTCTGCCAGCAGACCCTGTGCTTCTGAGCTGCGCAATGCTGCACAAGCATGACCAAATTTGGTTCCCAGCTTAATGCCAACGCTATCGTAGCTTCAAAGCGGCAAGACGTACCTGAGCCTTCTATGTTGTGCAGAATGATATACAGGTGGCCCTGTGCTTTGGCAATGCGTTGCAACACAACCTCAGCACTACAGCCCCTGGAGGCAAGGCATGTCGTGTGGATGGACCAAGCTGATGGTCAGCTCAAACAAATCATACCTCCTGTTGCTTGCTTACTTGAAATCTGTAGGGGATGACCTCTGCAACATGCTAGCAGCCTTGATGATGATCTGCTTGGCTGTCAAGCTTGGGGAAGTGCCAGTTACTGCTAGCACTCCAGCATCAGAAAGGGTTGTTATGGCAAATGAGTGCAATAGCTGCCTCTTTGAGCCAAAACCATACAACAGCAAGCTGAAGCCATGCCTGGAGATCAGGAGCAGCTGTCAGATTTGCAGTTGGGTGTTCTGTGTTGAGATTTCTTTTTTGAAAGCAGAGTCAGGTATCAAACATTCTCAAAGAGTCTTCTGTGTGAGTCTCAGGCACCCAAAGATGAGCAGGTACCAATTTTAACCTTTCATGGCAAGAATGGCAAAAAGCGGAACGGAACTGTGTAAAAGTAAGCTCAACCTTGCAACTCTATTTACCTGAGATGGAACAGCCATTTGGGGAATTGGTCTGTGCTGTGCAGCCTGAGCTGCTCTTTCTCGTTGAAGTTCTGAATGGGCAGCTCTGCTAGCAGTCTCCTGGGCTCATTATCATCGTCCAAGCTGAATTTAAGGTCATTCAGTCTGAGTGCAGCTTTCTTGGCTCTGCCCGTCTTTGAACCAAGGTATGTCTGGCCTTGCATTCTGTCCTGGGCTCAAAAGAAGCTAGCCTACGGTCAAATACCACTTACGACTACCGAGCAGGCTGCTGCTCATGGCAGCTGTGACAGCACTGATCACTATCTGATCACACTAGCAAGCAAACTTGAGCTTTCTCGTCACACACTGTTCTCAAACGGACTTTGGGACTTGTCAATGTGGCCAAGCTTTGACGTGAAACAACCACCACAGCTTCATGCACTCTGCCGGGCACGGACCCATCTAGGAGGAGTGCGAGCTGCATTTTGCATAATTGGCCCTGTTGAGTTCGTTAGGTCAAGGTCAGAGCTTCGGAATGAGGGCAGAGGACAGCTTTGTGCTTGCGCAAAGTCGGTTCGTTTGTGGCAGCTGATTTTGTTCCTGCCAATGCGCATTTGTGGCAACCACAGCAATTCCAAACAAAGCGAACCCCTGTAGGCCGACCATCAACACAGATTGATCTCGGACATCACACTGCGGCCTATGCCGGCAGGTTTGCTGTGTCCGATGTTATGAAGTGCAAAATTGAATGATCTCTACGGCACCAGCGCAAGGCCCTTGGGGCCACTGACACTGTTGTACCTAGCAGTCGCTCTTGCGTATGACCCGAGCCTCTCGAAAGCGTAAGCTCGAGACTTTTGTCTTGTCTGACTCAGAAGAGGAGCGGACACAAACAAGCCTTTCACAGGTGAGGAAGCCCCTGTCAGGAAGAAAATGGTTGCCTGCTGCTAGCAGGACTCACTCCTGATGTGCACAGTCTGCAGTCAACAGCTCTCCGACAGCCCTTACAGTTCTCTCAGTCCACTCGCGCGCCGTCAGTGCCTAGAGACAACACAGCCCAACCACCTAAATGCCAAGCCTCCCTGCAGCAGGGTGAGTATAGCTCCTTGTTCATCTTTTATCACGCACATCGCATTTTTTTGGATGTCTCGTACCCTGTGCCACGCAGAGTCTAAGCTACTTGTGAGCAGTCATGTCCCAAAGTCAAGTGCAGATCTTGCTGTCCCAAAAAAGAAAGTTGGGGAGGTCAGAGACTGGCTTCTTGCAGACCATGGGCCATCTCTGCTGCTGCTGTCAGGTGCATAAATGCTCACTGTTATGTGCTGTCTGTCACAGCTGTGCTCTCGCTGATGAACGGCTGCTGACAACACTATCAAACCTCCTGTGCAAGCAGTCCATCAACTTTGTTTCAGTGCAGGTCCAAGTGGCTGTGGCAAAACAAGCACAGTCAGGGTGCTGGCAGCTGAGAATGGCATTGAAGTCACAGAGTGGACTACACCAACTCCGACGCTGTGGGCTGAACATATTCAGCAGGTGAGCGTGCAACTCTCATGTGCCAGGAACACAGTGTACACAAGGGTATGCACAAAGCTTGCTATGACACTTTTTCTTGAATGAATTGGCAGCTCATGTGAGGCATTGGCTGTGTAGCGTGCTGCAGGCATTTCTGGGACATATAGCTCCAAGCTTGATGATTTTGAGGACTTTGTTTCCCATGCCAAGCTTGGCGTGCTGCCTCTGCACACAGCAACTGCAACAGAGCCTGCTGGAAACAAAGACCAGACGGGTTCCCGGGGCTCCTTTGACGGGGGCAAACAATATGGCGGCAGGCCTGTATCCAGTCAGCAACCTTGCGTTCCTGCCAAGAAGCTACTGTTAATAGAGGACCTACCAAACTTTGCAGATGCCCAGCAGCGCCAGAGACTTGCAGATCTTTTGGGTGAGCTTTGGCGCTTCTTGTCAGTCTGTCAATAGTGTATGAAATCTGCTGAGATGGTGTGACCAAGCTGTTTTTCGATACACACCTGTGCTGCATTCACAAGCAAGTTGGCATTCAAGGGAACTTTTTGCATGCACTGCATACACTTTGTCCAGCACTGTTTTCAACATCAGGTCTGGTGGCTCACTTCATGCTAGACAACATGATGACCCACTCAAACCAGACGTGCCTGTGACAGCTTATGCGTCACATCATGTATCAAGAGCATCATGCGTGACTCATCAAGCTATTTGTTGCTGGCTGCTTCACCTCTGTAGTGCTAGAACCTGACCATGTGTTCAGGAGCCCATGCTAACAACTGCTTGTCTCTGAGCATCATAGGTCATACTGAGTCTCTCGGGCCTCAGGAGTGTGCTCAGTCTGAGTGAGCCACTCGAATCTGACATCTGTTGCAGTGAGGTTGGCAACAGCAGCGCTGCTGCAATCACAGTGCCTGCTTGCCCATTGCAGGTAGCATTGCTGGCGTGGCAAAGTGCCGTGTTGTCATCACAGCCACTGTATCAACCTCACAGGGTGGGCAGGACAGGGCTTCTGCGGCATCTGCCAGTCAAGGCCTTCACAAGGTGGATCTGCTCATGCAGCCACGTATACATGCATGGCTTTTGAAAACTTTGTCATGCATAACACAAAGAGTGCCTGCCTGTGTCATGACTGCTGCACAAAAGTCTGAACAGGTTTTATTTATCTCATACATTGTTGGTCAGATTCCATGACAAATCAAGGAGCTTGCAATCTTGAAGACCTACAATGTCGTTTGCAATTGTATGTGACTGCTGTCATGTAACACAGGCTGGCTGCTTTGTGCTTACAGTAGATCATGTGGCTGCGTGGTGAATACAGCACTTCATGTGGCTGCTTGGTGACTAAGGCAGTTCATTGGCTGCGCTGTGACTACAGCAGTTCACGTGGCTGCTGTGTAACTGTGTGTACCTGCTGGCAAGCCTTCAGGAACATACTGTGCCTGCAAATACTTGTCACTGCGGTCTCACTGCACATCAATGCTAGCTCGTGATCCCAGACTCAATGTGACTGCAGGAGCTCCTTGCAGCTATAAACGCTGCTGGTGCTGCCCACATCAGCTTCAACCCAGTCACCAAGGCAAACATGGACAAGGCCTTGCAGCAAGCCTGCGCCGAGAGTGGCGTCCAGTTGCCTGGTGAGGTGGTAACTGGCATTGCTGACAGTGCCAGTGGGGACTTGCGCAATGGCTTGCAGACTTTGCAACTCGCAGCTGTGGGCTTGCCTCTGCAGGAGAAAGGCACCAAGACCTCAAAAGCAAAGGCAAGGGCGTTGAGTATGCTTGCAATGTGCATCTGTACCCAAAGCAAGCGCTGAGTGTCATGGCGCCTCGTCACCACTTTTCCCCTGCATTGGGCATGCATCGTGTTGTTGCTGGGTACACACTATGACGCCTTTATGTTGCATCCTGCTATGCTCCGTATGTCATAAATCTTTGCATGTCAGTGTGTCTACGATCAATTCAATCTGCTTCAAGACAGGGCGATAAAGTTTCTATGGAACACGTGCGCTGCAAGCAGGCTAAGCGAGGCAAGAAGAGCAAGGCAGAAGCTGCTGTTCCAGCAACCACTGCCTCAAACAGCAGCCAAGTCAGCTCTGGCAAGGACACAGGCCTTGCTTTGTTTCATGCACTGGGCAAGATCCTGTACAACAAGCGCCCAGATGCTGCTGAAGGCAGTGCTGACGCTGACAGCATGGCAGGAGCTGGTGTGGAGGAATGCCGTTTGCCAGTGTCAAGTGCGGCCTTGCAGATGCCCAGCAGCCGCAACAAGCCATGTGAGGTGGCTGACAGGTTGGGCATGTCAACTGGATGGCAGCTTGTCTGCATTTGCCATGTCTGTATTTGCCATGTCTGTATTTGCCATGTCTATATTTGCCATGTCTGTATTTGTCGTGTCTGTATTTGCCATGTCTGTATTTGCCGTGTCTGTATTTGTCATGTCTGGTGCACATCCTCACAACCCTTGTGATTCTTCCTGTAGACGTTGCAACCTGCCCCCATCTGCTTTGATTCTGTATCATATACATAGAAATAGCTGGCCAAATGAGACAAACTACATGAGTTCAAAGTTCGGTTCTGAGCAAGAAAGTAAAACATGTTGCAAAGGTGAGTTTGAAATGATTTGTTTTGGAGACGTGTGCAAGATCTGGTATGATGGCAACAGTGCCTTTCTGCGTGATGTGTACTACAGGCATAAACGGCCAAAGCTTGGTGTAGATCCTGAGGCTGTTTTGCTCAAGTCTGGCCTGGAAAGCAGCACAGCCGCAGCTTTTCTGCATGAGAACATGCTGGAGTTTGTGGATCACGATGCTGTGGAGGATGCAGCCGGGGCCTGCTCTTACCTCAGCGATGCAGGTCTGCATTGACTTCCTTCTGTGATGCACGCCCTCTGCAGCTTGCATTAGCCCTGACATGCAACAGAACTAACCCTCAAAGGCTTTGTATACTATGCAACTTCTATGTCATGTTAAAATGTAAGCGCAGGTAGTGCTGTCAAGCCATCATTGCTTGCCTGTCAATAGCTGTGCTTGCCAGTGGGCTGCTTGCTGAAATCACCAAGCAGGATACTGGGCATCTTGCGTGAATGAGAAGGGTCAGTTCAGTCATTGGGCGATTGAAACCTGATGATGCTTGCAGCTAGGATGCTGGACCAGAGCTCAGGGCATCAGCCTGACTGGAACAATGATGATGCGTTTGATGGCCATTCCTTGACAGAGGCTGCTGCTGGATCCACAGTGATGAGAGGGTTGCTGTATTCTCTGATGCATCCTGCTGCTAGGAGATTTCTTTCATTGAAGTCTCCTGCTCTGTTCACTAACAACAAAGCAGCTGGTCTGAATAAGGAGCAGCTGCAAACCATGTGCTGGTCAGCAGACAGGTTAGTCTATTTTGTAGTTCAGTTCACAGCCAATGTTGCTATGCCACTTTGGAATTGCATGTCTAGTGCCGGTCGACTCAGCCAATCAAGGCGCACAAAGTTGACAGCATGGATCTCTGCCGCAAAACCTGTCGGGTACGTGCAATCTCGTTGTCCCTTTGCTGTACACCGTCAAGCTAACTGCTGTGTCTGTGTGCTTGCAGCATGACAGGTAGTGCCAGGGTGGTTGCAACAGACAACTTGCCATTTGCCAGGTGCATGGCAGCCGTCTCCAACAACCAGGCCCTTGATGCAAGTCTTCCTAGAGTATGGACAAATGTGCATAATGGAGATCTTGTCAGCCAGCGCACGCAGGAACAGCCGTTTGCTGGTGGCCCTCCTTTGAATGTAGCAGCAGCCATGTCAGAATTGAATCTTGCCCATGAGCTGTCAGATGATGCTATTGAGAGTGAATAGGGTTATGTGCACGTGGTAGCCATGCCCAAACAGCATTGTCAGGCTTCTGCATCGGCCTGTCTGACTACATGCAGATTGAGATTCTCTGCCATGCCTAGGCTGAGCGCACTGCACAGACGGCATTATGTCAATATGACCCTGTGATAGCTGGACGAAATCGGTAGTGGAATTTGCGGTATAGAAATGCTGCATTCGCTGCAGGCCAATGGACATGTCACCTGGCGTGCTGCTGCACCAATACACCGTGAGTAGCAAGCAATAGATGCCATTGATCAAAACGTTTGGTTGCAAAATATGCTGGAAATGTTCCAATATTTTGTGCTAGTTCACTTGTTATGATTGAAACCCACAGACCTGGACATATGAGGAATCAGTATCACATGTTACAAATAGTCTCACACTCGGAAGCTCTCCAGCGCCTGTCTCAAGTGTTTTTCACCCTTTGGCCATTGCTTGTCACTAGCGCTGGACACAAACAAGAATGCACACTTGCCCTGCAGAACATCATATTTCTTGATCCTGGTCAGCGAAGGCATAACGTAACATGCAGCATTAGGCACACAGAAGTCAAGCACCTAGTCAAGCTGCAAGACCGCATTGCCCAGTATGGCAACCCATAAAGATTTGTGTGCCATCAATGGTAACACCACCAGGACAGGGTGAATGATACCAGGAGCATCCGCTCCAAATTTTAAACAGAAATTGAGCAACAAGCAAGACACATTTGAATACATCCAACATTTGCAATGCTTCGCATGCTTAACATTACCTTGGTGGTGGCTCTGCTCAGCTGATGTGATCCATTGGTGCCATATGGGGCATAGCTCTCATATTCATAGTACTGCACATGCAAATCAATGTGGTGACAACTGCTGGTGACCGCGACTTAAGACTTTGTATGGCCTTGTGTTTTGAAACCCAACATAAGTTTCTTGTAAGTGTTTAAGCAAGAGGGGGAGGAGCCAGGCAATGCCGCTTGGTAGGTCGTACAGACTGTGAAAGGGCATCACCGTTCGCCCATTGATGTCCATCACGTTCTTTGCTAGCACATCTTCATCCTCAAGATTGGTGCCTGTGAGTAAACATGAATGCTTTGTCAGATGTCTGCAGCAGATGCAATCTCATGGCCGTGCCAGCAAAGAGATCTGCTACATTCCATGCAATACTCTTGGAAGAAACACAGTAGTCATGGCACATATGTCCAGAATGGCGTGCCTGTGATATAAGGACCGAAGGATTGCACTAGACTTTCTATGGTGCCTACATCCTTGATGGTGGCGTTTGCCTTGGGTGTCAGCTTCTGCAGAGGGGCCACTAGCAGCTGCAGAAGAGACACCCACACCAGTCAACATGCTGCATAGGTGACTGGATACCTGTCATTGCTACTGCACTTGCAGCTTCTTTCAGGCCTGCATGCTAGACCAAGCCACAATGCAAAATGCTTATGGCTGTGACCAGTATGGGATCAGATCACAGCAGCCTTATGCGTGTTGCACCTGAATCTTGCCCTCTTTGTCATCAGCAAACACAACCTCTGTCCAGGGTTCCGCACAGTTGGGCTGCACAGGCAGCAAGACATCAGATAACGCGCAGATGCAAAGCAAGCCATTCTGCAGAAGCTGAAAGGTAAAACAGGTGCTGACCATGCAGAAGTTGCCGCTTTGTATATTGGCCACCCCCACTTCTCTGTAATTTGATGGTACCTCAAAGCTATACGAGTCACTACCATTGATGACTCCTGAGCGGAGCGCCTACGACCAACAGCAGAATGAGCATTCAATGTTCGCAAGCATCAAGAAGGGAAAGTTGGAGTTGCCAATGTGCAGTTTGGCATGTGCAGTGGGTGTATAATACTGCACACAATTTGGAAGCATAAGGCTCACAGGAGTTTTTGATTTGTCTGGCTTAAAGTCCGAAAACCCAGCGGTACCAGCAGCTGGAAGATAGCTGCAAGCAACACAGTCCACGCTGGGGGTTGTACGAGCCTAATTAAGTATTGCTGCTGCAGGTTGAGGGGTAAGCAACTTCCTCTTAAGCTCTGATCACTCCGTCTTGAAGTTGCGTCTACTGACCTGCCAACTTCAGCAGACTTGCCAGCGGCCAAGGCTTGCTGCGGTATGGCGCCGGTTGCGGCCAGCATTGCCAGGCCTTGTAGGGCTTGTCGCCTACTTACAGGCTCGTCAACACTCTGAAGCTTGACAGCTTGGACCCGCCTGAGGACTCGTTTGCTTGTACGGATGTTCAAGCTTAGGTCAGGCACGCCTGCACTGGTTTGTTGTTCCCACCAACACCCCAGGCACGCACCTCGGCAAACAGCCAGAAGCCGCTGCTGTGCTGATATTGATCGACAGCTACGCCAGCCTGAGGACACACATTCTGTTCCTGCTTGGTGCAATGCCTTTATTGCCGTGGGGTCAGCTTTGGCTGTGACGTTATCTCCTGCCAATGCAAGCGAAGACCTTACCATAACTTTTCGAGCATCGCGAGATCCTCAAATACGACTAGTTCAGAAATCGCTTGTAGAAGCTTGGGGTAAGAAGTTCAGTGTTCAGGGCTACGTTGAAGCCCTGACGCGTTGTGTGTCTAGCTTTTTGAGAATATGTTGTGCTGCAGCTCAGGTTATGTCGAAACCCAATTCATGGAGCCAGATTTCGATCATCAGAAATGGAGCAACAAGTTGCAGGTCGTATTGCTACCAATGGTTCCCATGTTGTCCTGCCAAACTGCAGGACAATGCTGACACTCTCAATCTTCAGGACTTGAATTGTTTCGCTGTCTGGCAGGAGTCCATCAATGAAATTCATACGACAAGCTCAGCAGATGATACATACAAAGTGACAGACCGCATGCTGGCGACGCTTGGTGGGGCTCTGGCCCTGCACATGCACCGCATGACAACTCATCTGCCCCCATCTGCATGCGCTTTTGTGGCAACATCTTGCGTGCCAGAGCTGTCTGTCAAAGCATTGAAGGCTCAGCAGCATGTTGTATGCCAAACATGTAATACTGCTGGTATGCCATCTGCCCCTAGACAGTATGCTGCTTGTGGACTGGTTGATTGCCCACACTATGCTGCCCAATGCCAGTGCTCATGGCTTGTCAGGAGACCCATTCACCAGGCTCTTGCGGCCAGGTCGTCAAGCAGCAGCCTTTCAAGATACCACAGAGGGTCAGATCAAGGCCATTGGGCTTCAATTGGCATCAGCCTCTGAGAACAGGCTTCAAGTGGGGCTTGTGCTGAATGACAGCCCTGCACAGTCAGCAGGGGTGCAAACTGGGGATGAAATTCTGGAAATCAATGGGGTTGATGTTCAAAGCAAAAGCAAGGAGTAGGGTCCAGCTCCAGCCTGCTGTCAATGCCAAGCTGATTGTTATCACCATATTGCTTTCGTAATAGCACCCATTGTTGATTGCTTTAAAGACTCAGTGCCCAGCAATGCTCTCTAACATTGGACATTCATGTTGCTTCTCCCACGTTTCATGCAAGATTGCATTCACCTGCAGTACTGCTTTGCAGGGATTGGGCTGAAGAGCTGAAACAGGAGGCTGACTTGAAGCTGGCAAGGCAGTCTGACAGACAAGCATCGGGACTGCCAGGCTCACTACAGCCCGAGAGTTACCGTGTGCACCTGGTGCCAGGCCCAATTGAGGTCCATCCTGTCCAGTACTCAGCTTTAAGGTAGCTGCAACTTGTTTAAGCATGGCGCAAGGATGACAATGCCACTGAAAACTTGGTATAGGCCTGAAGCTGTCTGTACGTACATATGAGGCTATTGAGTGCAGCTAGGAGTAAAGCTGTTGAACAAAAGACATTACCTTCAGCCTGGCCACAAGATGCACTACGAAGCGGGAGAAAATAATGCTGTCTTCACATGCACCTCACAGTGAACACTAATTCCTAAGAGTCAACATCTCCTACTGTCACAACTCATGCAACACAAGCTGTGCTTCTCAACGGCTGCTCCAATTCGTGCAAGTGCTGTACGTCCTTGTGCCTCCTGATTTGCAGCGCACAGCCTATGACAGGTGCGAACATGTCATGTTGTCACGCAATCAACTGTGGGATGTGGTGTCACTGCCTGCAGGCAGAACGGCAAAGTCACAGGGTATGTCAGAATAGTGGTCTTTAGTCAGAATGCTGCAGCTGATGTCCAGCATGCTGTACAGGAGCTTATGACACAGGTGATGTGCCTGCTGTAGCGCTGGGCACTTCTGATCAGATTTCCAGGTGCTGTGGTGCAATTTCTGCTGTGTAGCAATTCCTGCTGTATACCAATGACTTGTCACAGCTTGTTGCAAACGCACATAGCATGCTTGTCTGCTTTGTTTGCCACATCAAGTCATGTGGCCTATGCACATTGTCACTGCTGCATTCTAGTCATGCAAAATGATGCAAACTGATGCAACATAGGCTTTGTGATGCCTTCAGATCACAGATCAAATGGTGTTGAGACACTTTATCACACCTTCAAGACCTGCTGCAGTTACATAGTTACAATGCAAAGCATACAGTGTCTCCCTGACCTGAACAAAGTTGTGCTGCTTATAGGATGATGCATCTGCATTCATCCTGGATCTGCGAGACAACTCAGGTGGCATAGTGGGGTCAGGCTATAGCATTGCTCAGCTGCTGCTCAATGATGGTGATGGCTTCTGCATCGTCAGGTTTGGAACAGGCGAGGAGGAAGTTGTCAAAATGCAGGACACCACGCATTTGGTGTCACAGCCACTGGTGAGAGACTCTTGTCGGTATACAGCATGTATGCCCAGCGTGTCTGACTGCATGGTCAATCCATACAGCCACAGCAGCATTGTTGTTGTTCACAATGCTGGGACAAGTTTGTGTGATGCTTGTGGGCGCCAAGAGCTCCCACACGCTGTCCTTGCACACATGCCAGTCTACCACATTTGCATGAATGATACACAAGCAAAAGCTTACGCGCTTGGTCAGAGAGCTTGTCACAGGAGCCTATGATGCTTGAATGGCACGACACGACCCTGCAACACATGTCAGGGACGTCACAGTCTTGTTGGACAGCAGGCATCAACAAGCAGATTCCAGTAGTGTTACAGGCCGATGCCTCCTTCACACGGTAGGGCCTTAGCCTTGGCAGGCATGTAGTTTATGCCGGCAACCATTGGGTGTGCCATGTACAATAGGCATATCACGACTCAGTAATAATAATGCTGACAGAAGCGTAAGCGTGGTTGCATTTTGCAGGTTGTTCTGGTGAATGGTGGCACAGCCAGCACCAGCGAGCTGCTGGCAGGCGCCCTGCATGATGCAGCTGGGGTGCCCTTAGTAGGGGAGAAGACCTTTGGCAAAGGGGTCACCCAGCGTGTTGTGCCTCTCAGTGATGGCTCTGTACTGCTGGTCTCAACAGCAAGCTACATGACACCCAACCACATGCCTGTCCACAAGGTCAGCCAGAAAGGATTCATAGTCAGTCATACTAGACCTGCCCTCAAGATGTTCCTAGTGAAGACAGGAGGAAGCTGTGTTTTGAGTCAATGACGACTGAATTTGTTGCATATACTGGCATGTATCAAGTACAATGTGGCTGCAAGCACTTCTGTAAGGGGCATGTGCCCTGTGTGGGATGACAGGTCTGTTTGGGTAAGATTTGGGGACTGCAAATGCAGGTGGGTTTGCAACCTGATCTGGCTTGTGTGCCAGAAGTGACACAGGCTGAGTATTGGGTTGCTGGTAGTCGTGATTGTGAAGACTTGTCTCAGGACCCTTGTGTACAGATGGCGCAGGACAAGCTGAGCAGTATGCAGCCAAAGGGTGAAGGGCAATAGCCTGTGCTTCTGTGCTGCCTTGTGGCACGACATTCAAGAGCTTCTGCAGGACTCAGAGATACATTGTGCACATTTCATCATCTATGCTTGGCTATATGACTCATAACAAGTGTCATTGTTTCAGACAACATTTGCTACAGACAACATCTGCCTAGAGCTGAAACAGGAGCTTGCTACGTATCTGGTCTGCGACACAGCTCTGCTTCTTCCATGACACTGTGCTGATCAACCTGTGCGTGTGTGTGCGTGCGGCAGGGTTCTGAACCCTGATAGGTTGTGAGTTCAAAATTGGCTTGGACAGTTGCCACTGCAACATGTTGACCGCTCCTGTCGAAAGAGACGTCGAAAAAGCATTGATGAGACTGCCTGTGTATCGGATACTTTAGGCGGCTGAGTGCAGAAGGAGTGTATTAGCAAGCAATGGCTGCGTCGAACATATCGGACGCACTGTGCACGCAACTCGACCAAACCGAGAGCTGGCTTCGCCAAATATATCACGGCTGTGCCGGACTTGATGGCCTGCGACATCCCGAAACCAGCAAGCTGGTCAAGACATACTACGAAATCGAACGAAAACTGGTCAAAAGCTTTCCTGACCACCCGGGATCACTAGATCTTGTCAAGGTAACGTGCTGAAACCTGCTGGCAAACACAACTTGCAGCACATACTGATGTGATGACACACCTTTATAGGTAGACAGGCTCGGAGCTGATCAGCTGTGGAGGTACTCAAACGAAGTTCTTAATGAGCTTGAGCCTGACTATTGCCTGCTGAAGGTGAGCAGACTGCCGATTCTGCCTTGTAGAGCACTGGAATTTCATAGCCTCTAAGATGACTTTTCAGTCCTGTAGGAGGTTGCTACTGTGATGAACAAAAACAGCGAGCTGCTCACAAGCATAGCAGAGCATATGGCACCTTTCTCGCTTGACTACACTGCTGGAATCTTGAAACAATACATGCAGCTTTTCTGCATGACAACACGCATGTTTCTACTGCTTCGCTTCTACCCAAGCAAGCTTATCGTTCAGCTGTATAGCCTTGTTCAAGGCCATGCTAGTCTCCGAGATAAGGCTGACCGTCGTCAGGAGATTGCCGATAGAAAGGACATGGTGCAGCTGGTGTCTGCTTTTGATAAACCTGTCCCAAGACTTCAGGAATACTTCAAATCTGTGACCCCACGCATCTCTCAGGTGTGATGACGCAATATATAGCATCTCCCTGCTGTGGCGCAGCAAGTCTTGAGAGGCAGCATCAAACTTGCACTGGGCAGACAATGGCATCACACACAGATCCTTGAAATGCAGGTCTTAGATCAGATTGTTGCTCCAGTGCTATTGGCCTTTGCAACTGCCAGAGACACACAGGAGTCTCAGATTCTCAATCCTCTCAGACTTCCTGAGATGGATGTACAAAATCAAGAGAGGCTGCCAGACTTGTCAGTCCCTGCAGCTCTGAGAGGTTTGCAGCTGCTGCCAAAGCTGCAAGACTGGGCAATCTTTGGAGTGCTCATCTGTCCAGGTACACCTTGAGTCGCTGATTGCACCTGATGCATGCTTTCCCATTAAACTGACAATGGCAGCAGTTTTCTGGTCCACATAAAGGTGCACCATCACACCTGAACAAGGCTATCATACAGTGCAGGCGCAGTAGCCAACCCAAGGGTTGTTCAGATGACAAGAAAGCTGCTGGAAACCAATTTTCGGCTGCAGATATATCGGGAGTATGGAGATTGGATGCATGCGCTGTATGACGCGCATGTGCAGCCTACTCTCGTCTCTCAGTACAAAAGTGTGAAAGGAAGCACGGGCTTCTCTCACAGGTACAGTCAACATTGTGTGATGTGAGCTTCAAATGCAAAGCTGAAAGCAAACCACCGGCAGCAGGGACCAGCATATGCATGAATAAACATGAGCTGTCTGTGCAGCAGCTTGTCATGCATTTTAGCCACAAGCGCTTGCCAGGGAGTCACCTGAACCAGGTACAAGCAGAACACCTGTAGTACCTTGCTTATCACCACAAGATCCTGACATTATGTGCATGAATGGCAGCTGCCATGAAATGTCAAAGGGTCCTGCTATATTGGCAACAGAGTCTCACATACAATGTGCTGAAGGGTCTAAGGTGCCTTTCTGCCTGCATCAGGAAAGCGCTCAAGGGAGAGTCCAAAGATGTGATTGACAATGCATTCTCTGTGGCCCGAGCCACCTGCATGCAAGAGCACTGCGCCAGGCGCAACCTGGCTCAGCAAAGTCTTGAGCAGTTTCTGGTGCTGATGAAGGCTGACATCAATCAGCTGCCCTACAACCTGCAGAGCATCATGGCAGCCCTGACCTATGGCAAGTCTGAGGTGCTGTGGTACTTCAGGAATGTCAATGAGGTGTGTCATAACTGGAAGCAGCCGGGGAACGTAAAACACAACGAGTGCAACATGAGCTGATCCTATAGGAAAGCGCAATGTATCTTCTCCTTGGGCTTTTCTTGAATCAATGCCAAAAGGCATAGTCTTTCAACATGTGCTGATTAGCTTGCTGTTATGCATGCAGTCAGCTCTGCTTATGCCTGATATCAGCCCAACCCAGATACTCTCACCTGCTGTGGAAGGCACTAGAGCGGCGTTTTAGCAAGTTGTCATAGAGCTGATCTCCATTTGATGCCTACAGGTGCTTCCAACTGGAGTGCTGCAGACGCTGCAGACACAGCCACTGAGGGAAAGCAGCACAGACCCCTCGGTCTCAGGCCTCATTGCAGCCATACATGCAATGCATGACCTGCTGCTTCAATACAGGCAAGTCAGCATGTCGACAATTGTGCACTGCCAGCCAATCTTCAAAAAAGGCACTGCTCCTGGGATAGCCTGTGGAAGCTGCTTTCTACTGCATCTCCCAAAAGAGAATGATTCAGGTGCAGCAAATGCACTGCCCATATACATGTGCAGAGAATGATGCTCACACTTGTGGCTGCAGGACAGCTGTACAGGCTTTCATCATTGACACCATCCACACCCTTGTGGAGGAGAAGATCAGCCCAGTGCTTGTGCAACTGGCCACCACTGGTCCACAGGTCTCCACCATACCCAGCTTTGCATAGTGCTTGCTTCATTTGCTGTTGCCTATCTCAAGATTAGTCAGCTCATGGAACCTGCTTGTGGGAAAGAGGGCTTGATGCAGCTATGGGATTCCACTCGATTCGATTCGATATGTTTGATGTCCTGGGGGGCAGCTGGGACCCAACAGACGAAATATCAGTTCAGTGACTTCTGAGAATGTGTTGACCATGCGCAGCAGTATGTGGAAGCCATGTGTGTCTGCCGGATGACTTACCAGAACTGCAATCTTGTGCAAGGCAGCGACTGCCAGGCTGGCCCACCAGCTTCTTCTCTCTCTAGCAGGCTGACAACAGCCTGTGACCTGTGCCAACCTGCTCCTTGATTAGCGTTTGAGCAAGGACATGTGGTCTTGCAGGCTCACAGCAGGCCAGTCGTGGCAGCAGTGCAAGACATGGCCAGCATCATTGAGCACTTTGAGGCATTGCAGCTGCCAAACAGGGAACAGAATGACAGTGTAGCTGACCTGCGCTGGGCCAGAGCCCATTGGAACTCCCTGACTGGAAGCCTGTTCTCATCTGGGGCAGTTCTGACTGCTGCTGAGCTGGACAGTGCATCAGGCAACTCAGGAGTGCTTCACTTCATGAACCAGTGTCTGGAGCTGTGTGAGTATGTGGATGGCTTCCACCACACAATCCAGAGGTAGCTACTGCTTGCTGAAAGCTCACGGCTCACTGTCTGCATTAATGACTGCCACAGCAAATGGCAGAAATGGCACAAATGCTCTAAACACAAGCTTCCATTTGGCATCTGGACACGACTTTGCCACCTGGCCAAACTACAGCAGTTTGTTTTTGTACAAGTCCTGAGCGAGGTGCAGACCATTGAGTGATGTGAAGCATACACTGCATTCTTGTAAGGCCCAAGTATCATGACTTCTGAGTCATGGCTGCACCTGGATCAGACCCTCTATTGCTGATGCTGCGCAAAGTCATCACAGAGTCCTAAATTAAACTAGACACAAGGCCGCGTTGTGCGCTGGAGTGTTAGCAACTTCCTCTCATCCGATTCTTCTGTCTTGTAGGACAGCTTCTCTATCAGAGCTATATGACTTCCCTGAGAAGCTGGTGGCCTGCATGAGGTCCACTGTGCAAGGGCCTGCAGAGGGCGCGCTGTTCAGCTCAGCCTGGCTGTATGTGCTGTCATGCTTCCAGTACAGACACGGGGACTCTGTGCGCGAGCAGCCTTCCAGCATGGCAGTGCGGCTTGGAGATGACTACATGAAGGGCATCGCTGACAAAGTGAAAGCACTGCTGCTGAGGATCTCGGAGGTAGAGCCTCTAAGCCACAGCAAGGACATGCTCCTGGTTGTAACATTGGGGCTAGGGACAGGAGTTTTCGAGCTCCTGTTAAGATCCTTGAGCAGCCGCTGTTGTTATTGGGTAGACCATGTCGACCACATGAGCCAACACAACTTGTGCATAGATCAACAGTGCATCATGCTCTATATCAACAAGACAACCAACAAAACCAGACGCATTCTTTGTTTCGACAGGCCCACAATAGGGAGCTGGCTGGCCCGCTGACAGTGTCAGCTAGCTATGCGCGCTCCCAGAATGCCGCCCCCGCCATGCAGCCCGCCCCGCCCATGGCCAAGAGCAGCAAGGTCGCCACTTTCACCAGTGCCACCTTGAGCAAAGCAGCAACCCTCAAGAACAGGGTTTTGGCACCCACGGCAGCGGCGCCTGTCTATCAGCCTGGTCAAGAGAGCCTGCCTGCCAACAGAGGCAAGCTCTATTGTATACGATCACGTGCACCTGCCTAGGAGTCAGAAACTTTGCATACCTCCATATGGAAGCTTACTTGCCTTGACATGGAAGCTCACATGCCTCCACATGGACGCTCACATGCCTCCACATGGGCGCTCACATGCCTCCACATGGAAGCTCACATACCTCCAACTGGAAGCCCATTTGCCTACAGCTGCAAGCTCAGTTGCCCAAACTGGAACTGTGATGTCTTCCACACTGCTGGCAATAGCTGCTTTGTCCACTCTCACCTCATACTGTACACCAACACGCCTGCCTAAAGTCTGCAAGTCAGTTGCAGTGTGTTGCCCAGTGCCTGTCTACTTCTCCTGATATGCTGCAAGGCACAGTGCAGGAGTGCATCCCTGCAGGTAGCCTTGCTCCCCTGGAGGACAGCCAGACTGCCCTCACCAACCTGGGCCAGTCACTGGCACAAGCGCCGGCCATCCAGCTGACGCCCACCTATGTCATGGTGCCAGCAGAGTTCCTGCGCAGCGCTGTGCAGGAAGCTTTCAAGTACCAAATCACCCAGCTGGCATTTGCAGACAAGGTCATCCACTATTGCATGCTGCTCTGTTGACTGTCCTGTGTTGCCCCATGCTGCCTTGCCCTGTCTTGCCCCATGCTGCCTTGTGTTGTCTTGTTTTGTCTTGACTTGTCTTGTCTTGTCTTGTCTTGTCTTGTCTTGTCTTGTCTTGTCTTGTCTTATCTTGTCTTGTCTTGTCTTGTCTTGTCTTGTCTTGTCTTGTCTTGTCTTGTCTTGTCTTGTCTTGTCTTGTCTTGTGCTGTTTATTTTCTCTTGTCTGAATGGCCTTTACCATGCTCTTGCGCCTTCTCCTGGCTCTGGCTGTGTGTACAACGTGCATTACAATTGAACACCGGCCCGGACAGAGTCATGCTGATCTAAGGTTGTGGCACCCTGTGTCACATCTGTAGTAAGGCTGATTGCCATGTAACGAGCTGAAGTGCTGCTTGGGACACCCGGCATGTATGCAGGAGATCCAAAGGCCAACAATGCTGGCAGGTGAAGTCAAGCGCCTGATCAGCCTGGTACATTGCATTGCACCTCTCATGGGGCTGCATGCCTCGGTCCTGGTGCGAGAAGCCCTAGTCAGCTGCGCCTGCACAGCCCCAGGCAGTGACAGGGCCCAGGCCTTCCAGCAAGATGCCCTGGGGCCAAGCAGGCCGCAGAGTCAACAGGGCAGCAGAGCAGACAAGCAGCAGGACTTGAAGCAGGAGGGGCAGCACCAGGCAGCCCCTCCTGTGCCTGTTGTCTCCTCTATTGCTGAGTGGTATATGACCACTGTAGTCAGGGACCACAGAAACATTGGTGTCTCCATCTCTAAGGCCAGGTATGGGATAAGGCGACAACACCATCATGTACAGAGCAGTAGTGCAGCACCTGCATGCATTTGTCTCTGCTGTTTCTGGTGAATTGCATGCAATCAGAGAAGTTTGTCTTTGAGGTCCATGTCACAGCTGGTAAATGTACTGCTGCTTGCTTGGGTATCAGTCACACTAGCATGCTCTGCTGGAATGTGCAGTGAATGCCTGACTGATCTGCAGGAAGTCTTTTGTGAGCCTTGAAAGGCCTCTGGACATTGCTCTATATGCCAGCTATGAAGAGCTCAGGGCTGTTTGTCAGACATGGGGGCTATTTGGCGTACAAGAGCTGGCACTGCGGTCAAGAAGTGTGCTCGCAGAAGCTTTCAGCACCTTGGACAGTATCATGCGCATGCACATGCCACTGCTGCAAAGGCTGAAAGCAGAGTACCTGGTATGTGCTGTGTTACGCACACAGTGTTCCTACCTCCTTGCTTGAATTTGTCATTGCTTGCCAGGACTTCAAGTACAAATCGCGCTGCAATGCACCTTTGTATGCCACAGACCATGATGTGGTCACTAAAATGTGTGTGTGTGTGGATGTGTGTGTGTGTGTCTGTGTCTGTGTCTGTGTCTGTGTCTGTGTCTGTAATAGGACAAGCTATGCACATTGTTGTTGAAAATCCTTGCTAACCAAAACAGCAAAGGCTTGCTATCGCAAGTGCTTGCTTTTTCTACTTACTGTATGTGTTACATGCTACGCAGGACCACCAGACATGCTGCGAAGCCTGCAGAACAGCGAGCAGCAGCTTGCGTGACATGCAGCAAGCGCTTCAGGCAGTGCGCATGGCCGCCCGCTGCCTGTACCTGCGTCTATTGCTGTCTGATGCTGCCAACACCGAGTTCGCAGCACATGCTCCAGCAGTGGCTGGCTTCTTCTCAGGTGACCACGAACAGATACCTGCTGTCCCTGCATAGGGCCTGCAGCATGCAAAGTGCTTTACTGGAGCAAGGTTTGTCCTATCCTCTCACCAAATCCAGGAACTAGACAAGGCAACCATGCATGCTGTGCATGCCTACAGCAAGCATGCATGTCTACCTTGTCATAAGCATCTGGGTCATCATAATCGCACAGTCTGCCGTGTTTTGTGTGTTTCATAAAACTGCCTCTGCAGGGGCACAGCAACCTGATGCAGAGTACTCGGGCCCTGATACTGCAGACCTCTTTGACCTGCCACGATGCAACAGCAATGCTACTGGTGGGCTCAGCAGTATACAGGCCACTGTAGACCCTGCATTAGTGCAACTGATAGAAGGTATGAGGTCTTGTCTCACCTAAAACAACCATTCTTTTCATCCATCAACTCTGGTCTAGCTTGTCTGATGCTTCTAAGCTGCATCTGGTGCTTATCTGTCATCTACTATCATCTCTCTTTCAGCTTACTTGGGATCAAGGGCGCAATTGTATTGTGAGAGATGCAGGGAATGAAGACCCACAGTGTGTGCAGAGGTGGCAGCTGTGGCCACTGCTGCTAGGCCTCATGCACTGGAGCCCTGAATGTGGGAAGGCTACTTATAGTGCTGCTCAGGAGGCTGTCAGCAGCAACATGAACTGCATCACCATCTGCAGCACAGCTTTCATGGCAGCTGTCCCAGCCCCTGATGCCACAGACGAGGTGAGACTTCTGCGCTCTCTCTCTATCTCTCTCTCTCTTTCTTCTCAAATTCAGCAATGCTATCATTTGCAACATAACTATCAGCTGCAACAAGAATATCATTTGCAACATGGCTATCTTCTGCAACATGACTATCATCTGCAACATGGCTATCATCTGCAACATGACTATCATCTGCAACATGACTATCATCTGCAACATGACTATCATCTGCAACATGACTATCATCTGCAACATGGCTTGTTCACCAGCCATGTTCTTTTGCAAACTTCCATCAGGCCATTTTCCTGCGGCTGGCTTAAGTCACGTACAGACCCATAACTGAATCTAGCAATCCGCGGTGCACTGCAGAATGACATCATGAGCAGCGCAGATGCAATGCAGTGTTACGTGAAATGCAGCAGCAGCGCTTTGCAGCTGTCAGCAGCGCAAGGATCATGCCCTGGCAGAATGCTGATAATGAATGAACTTGCAGCAGATGTGGATGACAGGTCGTTGTTGGAAGACTGTCACTATGCATACACTGCAATTCGATCAGCTTACCATCAGGCATTTGTGCCCATGGTCAAACAGGGAACCCCAGCCTACTAATGTAAAGATGACTCACACTAGCAGCTAGAGTTGGTGAACGGTCAGAGTTGGCAGCAGGGCAGTTTGCATGCGGCGCAGCTATACACAAATAGCTAGTCTCGAGCTGAGTGTAAACTGTACCCGATGAGAAATAACGCCGGGGTACCAGCTGGCTGCGGCACATATGCATGATGTGACACACTGACCTGAACTTCCAAGTTTGTTTGAACAGCTTGTATAGGTGACCAGTCAGAATGTTCACAACCCAGCCAATCCATCCTCTAGTTGTTTTCGCGCATTCATCAAGGATTGCAACTTCTGTTCATACACAGACTTTGCAGCTGTCATGTCTGGTGGTAGATCCAGAAATTGTGCAAGTCTGGCTTCTTTTGCAGCAACCTCCTTTGCCTGCTGATCATATTGCATCTGCCTTTGCATCAGAGCTGTGTGTCGCAACTGCACATTGGCATGGCAGTGTCAATGCCTGAAGTATGCTTATTGCAATGTCAGGACAGCCAGCAATGAGCTCACCAGTGGAGAGTACTGCACACTTGCCAGCTTTTCTTCCAGGACCTTCAGCTGATGAGTATATTGCTGTTCTTTCTGGGCTAGCATGGCAATATTGTGACGATAGCCGTTTGTCTGGTCTGTTGCCGCTATCTCATTACTTTGCGCACTATCCAATGTTGATCTCAACTTCTTCAGTTGCTGGACTGCACAGTTCTGCTTGTGTGCCAGCCATGTTGCCAGTTCTTGTGATTCATGCTGCATTGCATTACAGCATTTCTGAAGAAATTGCATTGGTGTCACGGTCCCTCTATGGCTGCGAAGGCAGACATGTACCTGTGCACAAGCTAGTTGACTCTCCTGGATCCTGAGCTGTGATAGAGCCAGCAAGAAGGCGCTATTCTGACAACCCTGGAGGCGCAGTGCTTGTGCAGCCGTGGCTATGCACTGAAGGTCACTAGCCGCAGCTGGTGACAGCTGTGTTGTTGACAGACCGAGGCAGCTCAGCTGCTCCTGAAGCTGCTCTCCTGTAAACCGTTAAGGTACTTGGGCGACTGGTGCACCTAGGATCTGCAGACTGTGTCAGCCCAGCAGCGATGCCTGACCTGCTTGTTTGTATTCATCTGACAGTCTGACTAGTTGACAACGCAACAAATCATCATGTCTGTCCCGTGCGGTGCATTGAAGCCCATTCACGCTGTGATCTTTGTCAAGCGCAGTCTGCCTAGCTTGAGTGTTCAGTAGATCGTCATCGTCGCTGCTATCAAACACAGCTGATAGAGAAGAAGGCAGACCGTGAACGCCTTCGTTGTCTTCCATCCTTTGCTTGGCTTGGTTGGGTCGCGCTGGTGTCACACTGATGGTGTGAGATGCAAAACTGCATGCAATCCCAACAAGCAAGCTGCAAAGTCGCTGTTCAAAATTTTGGAATCCCGACTGCCGCCACATTCCGTCAGTCAAGGGCAATGTGCGAAACGCTTGCGCGACGGAACGTCGATGCGGGAACGTCGGGCAGCCGTCCTGAGCCGCGAGGCTTCAGACAAGACAGCCGTAGACGATAAGTTTAGTTGCCGCTATCGCATCGGAAATCGTTGTGAAGATGCAGACGGCTAGCAGTTCCGGAAAGGCTGCATCAACAACACCCCGGTAAGCTGACTTGACACGATCTATGATGTCAGCAACAGCCCTGCAGCACCGTGCACAAGAGAGCCGTTGTTGTCGCAGGGCGTCTACGTCCTGTCACCACGGTAGTTGGCGACATGCACCTCAACTGCTCAGAGGCACGCCCTTACAAGTCTCAGGCAAGTGGTGGCACATGTCAGCTTGTCAGGCAATCATGTCATGTACGATGCACAGTGTGGACCCATGAAATGCTGCTGCTCTGCAGTTTGCAAAGGCTGCCGAAGAAGGGCACCACCCCTCAAGCCTGTTGCATCAGTGTCGTCACAGCAGGTATGCAATTCCAGGACAGCATGCTGCAGCTTGGGTAGTCAATCATTCAGTCACATAAGCTGTCGCTATGCAGGCCCCTGCCAGCAAGCAGACCACAGCAGACACACTACAACAACCTGCAGAGGTTGTGCAGTTGTACAGATATCCTGGCTTGTCCAAGTCTGCTGCAGCTACACTCTTGCGCAAGGTAGCACCCACTGCATTGCCGTCTCCAGCTACTGCAGCGCAGATGGCCCAAACATGCATATTATTGCTTTGAAGGCCGCACTACTTTTGCATCAGCCAGTTGCCAATGCAGGTCCAGCAAACAGTGAGCACAGACATCAAGACAGTGGAAGCAGAGCTGGTATGGCTGCAACAGTTCATGCTGCTGTTTCTTTGCTTCAGCAGCGTTCCGCAGCGCTCACTGCAAATGCTTTCTGCAGTGCTTCAACATTGCCTTCAGCTCGCCTCTGACTGCCGAGGAAGCTTCATCACTCACATGGTATGCACCAGACGCCATATGTATCCACACTTGATGAAATATTGTTACAATGCCACAGCATCTGTGAAAGGATCAAGCCAAACGGATTGTCATGCTACTGCAATTCTCAAAGCATGCTTTTGAAAGACGTCGATCAACACGTCCACAGTGCGTCATGAGTTGTGTTATACATTTTGCATTGGACATGTAAGCATCAGTCACAAGACCATGATGTCACAGGCTGCTCACAGAGACCTTTGAGCCGGATTTGACCACCCCCACCACCCGGTTTGGGCAAACAAGTGACACCACAGCTGTGGTGGAAGTTGGTCCCCGCATGAGCTTCTCCACTGCATGGTCAGCCAATGCTGTCTCCATCTGCCACAGCTGTGGCCTCAGCAACATCACCAGGATAGAGAAGTCCTACAGATACCAGCTGCAGTCAAGCAAGGCTGTCTGCCAACAGCAACAGCTTGCCTTTGCAGCAATGGTAAGCTTCCATGGAACCATTTGGTTGCTCCCTGCTAGAGACAGTTAGTCAAGATGTGTTATGCACTTCACAGCACATGCCAATCTTCGTCATCTGGACGACTTGTGCAAGCACGCCACCATCTTCTGCCTTCCAACTTGGACTGCTGCATTGCAGTTTGTACAATGCAACCGTGCGCTGCAATTGTGCATTAGAATTGTGCATTGCAATGGGTACAATGCAACATCTTCGTGCTGATTTGCAAGCTCACTGCTGCAGGTACATGACAGGATGACTGAGCAGGTGTACCCAACACCACTTCTGTCCTTCAAGACTGACATGGTCCCCACACCAGTGTTCACTGTCCCCATCATGTCCCAGGGTGCAGCAGCCTTAGAGCAAATCAATGAGGTTTGCACCTGTCAAGAAAGCCCGCCCAAGACAGCACATGTACTACTGTGTCCTCCACCCTATCTTACATCTGTTTTGTACGTAGCTTGTTGTTGCTGGTACAAAGGCATAGAGTTATCTGACATTGCCTTCTGCACATGACATTGAATGTCACCAGAGGATAGATGGGTGGATGATCAGCATAACACAGAATGTCATGTATTCAAATGAGTGTGCAAACAGGTAGTCTGGCCATGTTGTTTACTTCACTGATAGAGTGTTGTGCTGAGCTTGCGTTGTCAAATTCACAGGAGCTAGGACTTGCCTTTGACGAATGGGACCTCAAGTACTACACAGCTCTGTTTCAAGATGACCTGAAAAGAGACCCCACCAATGTTGAGCTCTTTGACATGGCCCAGAGCAACAGCGAGCACAGCCGGCATTGGTTCTTTGGCGCCAACATTGTCATTGATGGTCAGCCCCAGCCTGACAGCCTGATGAAGATCATGAAGTCAACCCTCTCAGCCAATCTAGGCAACTCTGTCATTGGCTTCAAGGACAACTCCTCAGCCATCAGGTGAACATGCAAACAGGGTGTGTGACCTTGTATCTTGCTTGCAATGCCGACAAGCTTATGACTGCACCCTTGATCAGCCCTGCTCACGGCAGTATTGCTCACCCAGCAAACCCAGAGTGTGGTTCAAATCACGTTGGTCCACCATAAGCTTTGATGTTGAGCTCTGCTGAGTCTTCCAGTGAGCCAGCTGACCTGTTTGAACAGCTTTGAAGTTGCTGCACCTTGCACCTTGAGCTGCACCCACAAGCTTGGCTGCACTATCAACGAAAGCAGGGTTCAGGCAAGTTCACAAGGCAACAGCTCGTATACACCAGATGGCAGCTCACCCATCTTCTCTCACTGTTGATCCCTATTGCAGTGTGAGAGGCATGCTGTTCTGCAGGGGGTTCAAGACAAAGCCCATCCTACCCTTGACAGAGGCTGGGCCTGCAGCGCTGGCCCCCCAAGACCGGGACTGGGACATCCTGCTGACAGCTGAGACCCACAACTTTCCTTGTGCTGTGGCGCCATATCCAGGTGTGTACTGGCCGAAAATGGCTACACACATGTGACAATGGGTTGTTTACCACGGTCAGAAGAGGGGCCTGAAGGGACTTTCAGCAATGATGAAAACACTAGCCATGCATCAATTTTCTACTCTGTTAGCAGGCTACTCTATTAGCAGGCAATCTTTTACACTTAGCTTGCTTGACCTGCCACAAATGCTGCAGATGATCCTTACGCTGTATTGCTTGCACTGCTGCAGCCTTACACTGTATTGCTTGCACTGCTGCAGCCTTACACCGTATTGCTTGCACTGCTGCAGCCTTACACCGTATTGCTTGCACTGCTGCAGGGGCTGAGACTGGTGCAGGGGGCCGCATCAGGGACACCCACGCCACGGGCACTGGCTCCATCATGGGAGCCTCAACCGCCGGCTACTGTGTCGGCAATCTACTGCTTGACAGGTTCACCCAGTCCTGGGAAGACCCCTCTGCAGTGTACCCTGCCAACCTAGCCTCCCCCCTGCAGATCCTGATCGACGCCAGTAATGGCGCCTCCGACTATGGTAACAAGTTTGGGGAGCCGCTGATTGCCGGCTACACACGCACCTTTGGCATGCGTATACCTGATGGCAGCAGAAGGGAGTGGATCAAGCCCATCATGTTCAGGTGGGCCATGCCTAAACAGCAATCGGCTTGCCTGCCAACCGGACGTTGCAATATGGTGCTCTGCTCTGCTCTGCTGCATTACCTACTGAACAGCGTGATGTCAGGCTCAACATGTGATGTTGATGGTGTCAATGCTGCAGCTGAGTATGGGACAGCAGCTTGTGCTGACTTGCGAGTGCTTTGTACTGGGTTTATCTGCCGGTACAGTTGACAGCAGATAGTGCAGCCAGCTCAGACAGCAGATGCCAGTACATGTAGAGCTTCCAAGCAGACGTACAAGTAGTGATGGGATGTGTGGTGCAGTGGTGGCATCGGGCAGATTGATCACCGGCATCTGGAGAAGAATCCTCCAGAGGTGGGCATGCTGGTCATCAAGATTGGTGGGCCAGCCTACCGTATTGGCATGGGCGGCGGCGCAGCTTCTAGCGTTCCCAGTGGCGGATCCTCCAGAGCTGAGCTGGACTTCAACGCTGTACAGGTCTGACAGTATGACCAGCACAGTTGCCAGCTTTCTCGAATCAAAGTTCAGTGCTGGATGGGCCGTCTGTTCATGCAGTGTCTTACAGCATGTTCTTGCAGTTCATTGCAGCGCAGTTGTTGTGTTCACTGGCTGGCTTTGAGTTGACTTTTTTAGTGAGTGATGAAGTTTTGGGAGGTTTGCTTGTGATGCGTCTGGACAGACTGAGAACAATGGGCAGGACTGTATTTGCAGCCAAACAACATAGTCTGCACTGCACATCGGCCTCTGCTGCATTCATGAGCATTCCCAGACTGCATGTAGCTTCCCTATGACAACAGCCACTCCCCCTACACACCACAAATTGCTTCGCTGTTGCCCTCAAGCCTACTTTCAGACTCTGCATGTAGCTCCTGTGTGGTAGATGCCACTTTCTCTATAGACTGGTGCTTTATCTCATGCAGCGAGGGGATGCAGAGATGTCCAACAAGCTCTGGCGAGTGGTGCGAGCCTGTGTAGAGCTAGGCGCAGAGAACCCCATCCAGCAGATCCATGACCAAGGGGCCGGGGGCAACTGCAACGTTGTCAAGGAGATCATCTACCCCCTTGGGGCAGAGATTGACATCCGGGCGATCAAGCTGGGGGATGAGACCATGAGCGTGCTGGAAATCTGGGGTGCAGAGTATCAGGAGAACGATGCACTGCTGATCAAGCCTGAAGCCCGTGGCTTGTTGGAGGAGGTTTGCAGAAGGGAGCGATGCAACATGCAGGTTGGTACCATTGCATACAAGTCTGAAGCTTGACTGCAGGCCACCGTTGTCTAGTGTCTACCATAGTGCATTGCTGTGTACCATTGTCCAAGACCAAACCAAGATTGACCACTCCTTGTTTTCAATCAATTAATCACCCTGTTTTAATCAATCAATCAAACACCATGTTTTGTCCTGGGTGCCACCAGCTGTTGATGCACATGCACATTTGCAAGCTTCACACGCTGACATTTGATGCTGTGGATGGCGCTAGCAACATGCTGCTGTACAGTCAACACTGAGCAAACCCAAGTGTACTCAACCCTTGGTGTCACTTCTTTGCATCACTCCATGCTGGGGTACAGTGGCTTGGTCCCACTGTACCCCAGCAAATCACAGACGCAGGATGCAACAGCAATGTACCCAGCAATGCAGGGTCCACGCAGTCGAACCATCTGTCCACCTTATGTGCTGTGCGTTTCAGGTCATTGGGACAATTGATGGCAGTGGCAAAATTGTTCTGAAAGATAAGAACCAGGCGCCAGAGGACCCAGTGCCTGTTGACCTAGATCTGGAGAAGGTTCTGGGTGACATGCCCCGCAAGACCTACAACTTCACACGCTCCCAGCCCCAGCTGCAGCCCCACCACCTCCCCCAAGGTACACCCCACACAATCAGCCTCATGGTCAGCGACAGCTGCACACAGCTGGCCTGACTCTTTTGGTCATGCAGGTGTTCACTCTTTGGGAGTGCTCATCATCACCATGCTGTCATTAACATTACCTTGAGACCATGTTTCATGGTGAAGCACCATTGCCGTCACCTATTTGTACACAAATACATGGTAGATCCAAGCTGTAGGGTTGTAATTGGGGAACTGTCATGACGTGTTTCATAATCGCAGAAGCATTGACAAACATAAGTTTCACTTGCAATGCATGTGGTCTTTTTGGGCTGGTACAGCCAAATAATGATATCAGTCCGAGGATATTGTTCCCTTTGACAATGACATGCAAAGAGAGTGGGTCAAGCAAGCATATCTAAGATAGCTTTCATGTCAATATTGATGATTTGTTCTCCAGCCCTTGCCACTGCAGCTCCTATCTGCATTCTGTGCTGCATCTGCTGTGTTGTACAACGTCAGCAGGCAGCCCATTTTGAGCATGTTGCATAATACTCTGCTCCTGCCTATTGTATGCAGTGCTCATGTAGTATTGGAGCATGATCAATGTCGTCGGCTGTGCAGGCACATCTGCAATGGATGCTCTGGAGAAGGTGTTGAGGCTGCCTGCTGTGCATTCCAAGCGTTTCCTGACCAGCAAAGTGGACAGATGCGTCACAGGTAACGCCTTACATGTCCCCTGTGCTCTGGTTTTTCAATAAAAGCCCTGTAGCTACAATGTACATTGGCCCTGGAAGGGGAACAGCTGCTCAAAGTAGATTTGCCATCAACAGCATTTGACGTGTGATGTGCACACAGTCAGCTTGCGGCTGCCTGCATCGTGCTGCATGCATATGCTGAAATGCTGCTGAGACCATGCATTGCACATCTGCAGAAGCTCCCATCATGCTGCCATGTGGGTTTGTCAGTTTTCTTGCACTCTGACAGAGCAGCAGCAGCAGCTGGTTTTCCAACTAAGTCTATGTAAAACAGGAATCCATCTTGCATGTATGGGATGTTGCTTGTGGCTGCCTGGTGGCGGCCAAAACCTGTCGAATGTGCCATCTTGCAGGCCATAGTGCAACAGCAGTGCATGGGTCCTCTACATACTCCCAACATTGCATGGACCCATGTGAAACAGCTGGGATCTTGAGTCCTGCTGCCTGACATGCCTTTGCTCCCGGCCTGCAGGCTTGGTAGCCCAACAGCAGTGTGTGGGCCCCCTACAGTTGCCCATCTCCAATGTGGCAGTCATGGCCCAAAGCCATTTCAGCCTGACAGGTGCTGCAACAGCCATAGGTGAGCAGCCCCTGAAGGGGCTGATCAACCCTGCAGCCATGGCCCGCCTTTGCCTGGGGGAGGCCCTCACTAACCTAGTGTGGGCTCAGTCTACTGGCCTGGCGGACATCAAGGCCTCTGTCAACTGGATGTATGCTGCTAAGATGGCGTCGGAGGGAGTGGCAATGTACGAGGCTGCCACTGCTCTCAAAGAGGCTATGGTGGAGCTGCAGGTGCTTGCTCTTACTCTACTGTTCCTGCCTGGGGGTGTTTTTGTGGCTTTGGGGTACTTGGTTTTGCTCAACTTGCGATTGTGCAGGGTGTTGGGACCAAGTGTTGCCGTGACAAGTCATACTTGATTAGCCAGTTCATGACACTTGTGAAGTAGTTGAGCGCCAGTCCATTGTTGTACAGCAATCTGCTGCATACTGAAGCTCAATGTGTCATCACCACTGCCTGATTCATGTGCCACGTGATGGAGGTAAGGACACACCCTTTCAGGCAGAGTATTGTCCGAATAACGCTCTCTCAGAATCAAATGTGATCTGTACACCAGTAACTGCTTGCACAGCTGGCTATACAGTCTACACCCAGAATGGTGAGCAACAGCAAACCTGCCTCAGGTGGCATGTGATGGAGGCAAAGACAGTCTGTCCATGGCAGCTTCAGCAGGAGGGGAGACAGTCATGGCTCCTGGCAACTTGGTCATCAGCGCCTACGTCACCTGCCCCGACATCACCAAGACAGTCACCCCTGACCTCAAGCTGCCTGGCAGCGGCAAGCTCATCCATGTGGACCTGGCCCAGGGCCAAAATAGGCACTTGGGTGGCTCCTGCCTTGGACAGGTCTGCTGTGCTCATCTGGAATGCTTTGACAGTGTCCTGTGTTCTATTACATTTATGAACCCTGAAAATAGCGGCCTCAAAATAGCATCATTCAAACTTGAGTAGGTCCTTGCACATTCTGTTGTGATTGTCTCTGTGGACTCTGAGACTACAAGGCGGTGGTGGTGTCGCCTGACTTCCTGCTAGTGCAACATCAGTCATACCTCAGTGTGAGCGCATCATTGACTGCAGTACATCTGCTGCCTGTAAAATTATCCCTTGACACCCAAGCTCTCTTGGACGACTCTATACATAGCCTGTGCAGCCTGGCTAGCATATGCCCAAGATGATGGTGAATGCCTACTTGACCGGCATGCCAGAGTGTGCTCAATAGCAGGCAATACTGCTTGTAACCAACTTTGTGGAGCACAAAATGTAATTGTTTTTTGACAAAATGGCAAAAACCTTTTACATGGACTGCAGGTGTACAGCCAGCTGGGCAATGACACGCCTGACGTGGATGTGAGCAGCCTGAAGGCCATGTACAACACCACCCAGAGCCTCATTGCTGATGACAAGATCTCAGCAGGGCATGACATCAGTGACGGCGGCATCGCAGTCACACTGCTTGAAGCCGCCTTTGCTGGCAACTGCGGCATTCAGGTACCTGCCTACATAAAGCCATTCTATCATTATTGTTGTTATCATTATTGTCATTATTGTTATTATTATGTTATATTAGTATTATTTTTATTGTTGTTATTATGTTATATCAGTATGTTTATTATTTATTACTATTATTACTATCACCATTGTTGTTGTCATTATTGTTATTATCATGATTATTAGGTACCACCCTCCGCCCACACCATGCATAGTATTTTCTGCGTTTAAACAAGGCACCACTCATTCCTCTTGACTGTGGACGCATGTTGAACAATGCTATATGCTTCATTGCTGTATACGGCATCTGATGCAAGAGACGTGCACGAGCTGGTGTATACACTAACTTGTCTGCACTGCGGGTTTGCGATGAGACGGCATTTTTACCTGTGTCATAGCGTGCTGATGTACATCATCTTGCATTTGTCATCAAGGACAAGTCTGTGTTGGTCTCAGTGACAGCTCTGTTGATCAGCGCATCAGGCCTCATGCCCTGCTACATGTTTGCTTACAAGTTGTGTTGTATTGTGCAGGTCGACCTTACTTGCAGCTCCAAGAGTGACGAGTTCGGTCACTTGTTTGCAGAGGAGCTTGGGCTGGTCCTAGAAGTAACTCCAGAAAACGAGCAGCAGGTTCTGGAAGCTTACACGCAGGCAGGCTTGACAGCACACACCATTGGTGGTGTCACCACTGATGCCCAGATTAGCATCAGTGTACATGGCACTCAGCAAATATCAGGTGTGCCTCTTGATGGTCTTCTATAGCCATCCAGCGCGCTGCTTATGCTGTCTTGTCTGGCGTTGCCAAATGAGATGGCCAATGCAGCTGAACTGCTGTCTCTGACAAGCAAGCAAGTTGCTTCAAGCAACAATGCACAACTAGTAAAAATGTTAGGCTAGCTGTTGGTCAGCCTGTTGCTGAAGGTCATTGAGTCGGTAGTTGCCAGTGCACGCCTGTGTCTGTGTTGAACTCACGCACAAGCTTCAGGACGCCTCAATCTTCACCCTCAAGAAACCTGCCTATCAGCTCAATTGTATGCTTTTCAGCGTATTCCCTGTCCCTCTGGTCTCTTCCTCTACGTGGCCTGTCCTGATCTCTGACTTTGACTGTACATCACATCAGGACAATTTTCACTGCAACTCCACTGCATGAAGTCATTATACTTGGTATAAATGGTGTAGGTGGAACAGCAGAGCTGAGGGATATATGGGAGGAGGGGGCTTTCCACTTGGAGCGGCTGCAGGCTGCAGAGGAGTGTGTGAATGCCGAGCAGGCGCTGCAGGCCAGCCGCCTGGCACCCACCTGGACCCTGCCCTTCACCCCTACCTGGACCCCTGAAGCCAAGCTCAAGGTTGGTCTATCTGCTGTGTTCGCATCAACTATGGGTTGCTTAGTGCATCAGTGTGCAGATGCATCACAACGGCTCTGAGTCTGGTTGTCCCCAGTTTGTTGCTGCACTCAGACAGATCTGTTGGCAGTGGCCTGCTGTGTTTGGTGCAAGCCTTGGCTTTTGTCATCTAAACAGAAGCCTGCCGGCTCTGCAGCTTATCATAATGCACAGCAGTGCAGCCCCTTGTACAGCGAAGGCAGGTGCAAAATAATGCATCGTTGCAACTCTCTGACGGAGTCTGTTGAGAAACATTGGCACCTGAGTCTCACAAGACAAAGTTGTTTTAACCCCCCCTTCCCACCCAGACGCCAAAGGTGTGAACGATCAGGTGTATAGCTGGCTGCACACAAGACAAGGTGAGAGGACCAGTAGACAAAGTTGCTGTGGTCATAGGCATGAGGGACACTGAGGGTGCAGGCTATCAGAGACGTGTGTTTAGCGACGCAGACCAGGTGATGGCAGCAGCAGGATAGAGCCTGATTTTATGCATGATCAATACATTATGTGGAAGGCAACACCCATGACATGATCTTTTGGAATGCAGGCATCAGGCAAGGTGAGGGTGGCAGTGATGAGGGAGGAGGGCAGCAATGGGGACCGCGAGATGGCAGCAGCAGTGTACAGTGGTGGCATGGAGCCCTGGGACGTCACCATGTCTGACCTCCTCAACGGCCGAGCCTCTCTGGACTCCTTCCAAGGCAAGCATCCGAACACCTTCATGCGCTACAGCGGTTTCCTGTCTATGCTTTCGTGCCTTTGTGCAGTACGCCATCGGACATATGCTTCACAAACAAGAAGACTGGCGGCGTTTCATCCAGTGCTGTCGTCCTGCTGACAATGAAGCACTTGTGATTGACTATCGCTGTCTTGATGTCTAATTTGTTAGGTTTAGAACAATTGTGCTTAGATCATCATAATATTGGAGGCAACTTTGTACAAGCAGCAGGAGCAAACACATGGGCAGAACATGATGTGCTGTAGTGTAGATTGGTCAAGCTGCTGAGCCAGGTCACATTGCAGCCTACAAGCTACCCTTCACACTTGAGGCTACCACTAGTATTACTGGTTTGGCTCGCTGTACACATTCCCAGATTACCAAGTGCATGTCCGGTGATGTCACACTGCTGGTTATCACGGTGCAGGTGTGGTGTTTGTGGGGGGGTTCAGCTATGCTGATGTGATGGACAGCGCCAAGGGCTGGGCTGGCACCATCAGATGCAACAAGCGCCTCTCAGACGCCTTCAAGGCCTTCTACAACCGGCCTGACACCTTCAGCTTGGGGGTCTGCAACGGCTGCCAGCTCATGGCCCTGCTGGGCTGGGTCCCCGGGACAGAGGCACAGCTGGCAGACCCTTCTCAGCCACGCTTCATCCACAACACCAGCGGCAGGTTTGAGAGCAGATGGGCGACTGTTCAGATTCAGGAAGACAGCCCAGCCATCATGCTCAAGGTCATCTCACTTCTCCTGCATGAGCTTCCCTGAGTTTTGGTTGGAATGGACGCAGCAATGTCTTGCCTGTGGATGCTCAGCAGGACCAGCAGCAAGCCACCAGAATGTTATGTAGGTTGTGCACTATTCATAGCACCTGTTTTTGGGTTTGCAAAACCGAAAGGTGCCATGATGTGTCAAGTCACACCCGACAACAAAGATGCAATGGTGACATCATCTCAGCTGGTGGGCTCAATGGAAATCCTACTTGCCTACACAGCCTTTCATGCAATGCGCATCCTGTCATCTCATGTAAGGTGGTGTGCAGGGTATGGGAGGCAGCAGCATGGGAATCTGGTGTGCGCATGGGGAGGGGCGAGCCCACTTCCCTGACCCCCAGGTCAAGCAAGCTGTGCTAGAAGGCGGTTTGGCCCCCATCAGGTCACTTCCCTTCTGCCGCCTGCTGGTCTTGCTATGTGATTCCCAAGACGCCAAGATACTTCTCAGTCATGATTCGAAACTTCTGTGCATCAACGACTGTTGTCCTGTTGTGCATCATGTGCTAAACAATCTAGCACAACACTGCCAGATGCAGCAAACCAGCATTGTCGTCTGCTTACCAGAAAGTTTCATCAAGCCTTTCATTCAGGCTTTGACATGCATATGGTTGATGTTCAGGTATCAAGGCCCCAGTCAAGAGGTGACAGAGCAGTATCCCTTCAATCCCAATGGCTCACCAGAGGGCATCGCAGCGCTGTGCTCACCCAATGGACGGCATCTAGCAATCATGCCTCATCCTGAACGATGTTTCCTGATGTGGCAGAATCCATGGTTCCCTGGGGAGTCAGGTCTTACAAAGGACGGGCCAGGGCCTTGGTTGAAACTGTTCCAGAACGCTAGAGAGTGGTGTGAGTCTCTGTGAGATGTTGCTGACTATTTGTGCTCCTATGGAGATGTTTTGTCACAGGCAGCATACGATGTTGCGGCCTGCGTCTGATGAGTCAGCTCCTGACTCACCACGATTCACCGCTCATTTGAGCAAGCTCGTGCTTCTTAGCGTCCATCTTGTAGAGGTATTCCTTGTTTGAGAAAATTTTCAGTGTGGCTAGTGATATACTGTGTGTATAGTACATGACTTGAACAAGACGAACAGCTTCACGAACTCAATGATATGTTGTCTCAGGTCACATTGCAGCTCTTGATGTTTATTGAAAGGACACCGAGATGCTCCGTAGCCGTACTGTAGCAAAAAGGCACCTGCATAGCATTACAGCATTACAGAGGTGTGTATACTGATAGAGTGCCTACCAGATTGCTGTGTTGTGCTGAGCGTATCAGCTTGCTGTGCATTGCTGCGGTCACACCAATTGCTCTAACATCATGGGCAGAAAAGTCTCGCTTTCACAGTGACGAAATCTTGCAGCCCTAGCCTTGCTAAGTCCCAGAGCAGACTTGAAAAGCATTGTACAGTACTCCTGTCACAGCACATGTTACAGCTCCCAACTCGAGATTTCCAGGACCTCATCAGGGCTTATGAAGGGCTTGGATATGTTTCTGACAGCTATCTCTCCACAGTATGGGTCCTCAAGAGCTATTTCTTGCTCTAGACTGTGCCGCAGGTCAACTATGGTGGCAGCAGGTTCACTGCTATATGCAGGAGCTTGGCTGCTGCCCGCTGGGACCTGCAACATGGTGAAAAAAGGATGCTCAAGGCATGAGATATACACAATAAGCATCATGCCATTGGCTGACAAGCATGACCTGCAAATGTGCATCCCTGGAGGCATGTTCTGGGATCAGCAATTCAGGCAGCGTGAACTGCAATCCTATCAGCGTCAAGGACAATGCTCACACAGCAGAACAGGTGACATCCTGCAGACCTCACTTGTGTGCTAATACCTACAAACAGCATGTCCGAAAAAACTGCCAGAGCCCATAATGATGGTACAGCCAATCATATCCATCAAGCTACATCAGCCAGCGGCAGGGAATACCGTGACCAGGTTGAGTGTTGTTACCTGTGACAAGCGTGTCAGTAGTGTATGTATTCGCTGCTGCTGTGGGGGTGGTGCCAGCTGCATGACTTCACTCGCTAGGCAGGTGCCGTGAAAGGCATTTCCAGAAGGAAAAAGGTAGAAGGGGGGTACTGCCCCCCCAGAGATGCCTGCTGTAGCCGGAGGGGGCTCCCCCACTGCTACCCCACACCTGGCACAACCTTCTGACAGGTCTAGAGTGGCTGCTCTATGCTCCAGTGCAGCCATGTCCTTCCTGAATGTTGCAGACCAGCCTGTTGCTTGTCTCAAGGCATGCTGCATTCGGCAGTCACCAAGGCATCTCGCGCATCTGCTCATGCTGTGATAAGTGCTATGAGGTTCAAGCCCATGGCATGCATGGGGCTTTGGCACTGATCCACAGCTGGTCATAATATAATGTGAGGCGTTTTGTGCTGCTTTTGGTCCAGAAATGTGAATTTGCACTGTTCTGCTGCTGCCTCACACCCCACAAAACCCCCCTCAGAGGGAGGGCCAAAATCACATAGCAAAGCCTCATAATTGGCCTTATGTGGCAAAGAGTACCGGAGACCAAGCTAAAAGCACAACTTAACGGGCCAATCTGAAGGGCAAGTGTGAACTGGGAAGCATATGCAGTACAGTCAATCCAACCTGAGGGCATCAGCAATGCGCGTAGCATCCTCCATTTCAGTCTTGAGCTGGTCTATCTGCTTGTTGTAGTCCTCCAGTGACTGACAGATGGCGTCCTTGAAGTTGTCAATCTTCACAAAGTCTGGGAAGAGTGGCAGCACGTCCTCAATCTTGATTACGCCCCCTGACTCCCTCAGAAACTCGTTGACCTGCTTGATGGCCACTTCCTGGAAGAGGAAGACTTGCTCAGCACAGTGTCAGCAACATGGCAGCATGTTATGTTGCACAATGTTAGCAACACCAGGCAAGATGCTATGTTGCACAGTGTCAGCAACACAGTGTCAGCATGCTATTTTGCGCAGTGTCAGCAACACAAGGCAGCATGCTATGTAGCACAATGTCAGCAACACCAGGCAGCACGCTATGTCGCGCAATGTCTAAGAGCAGCAATGCTGTCAGGCAGTACAAAACTGCACGACCAATGGAAAAACAAGTGACTGATGAATTCTTGACTAATGGAGTCATGGGCATTGACTCAGAGAGAGAGGAGACAAAATCACTAGGGGGCATCAGATAGCCAAGCTGCTGCAGCCAAGCAGGAAAGCAATGATACGTGTATTTTACAGACAAAGGGTGCACCTGGTCTGGTGTGACCTGCCAAGCACTGAGACACTGCAAACCATACTGCATATGCCAGGGCAGGCTGAGTTGTAAAATCAGCAGGCTTGACAACCAGGAAAACGGCATGAGCAAGGAAAGCAGCAAGAAAGCTGACATCCTGCAGCTGTAGCCAGGGGCCAAAGTGCACAGCAAGCATGCTGTTGCAATGGCTGCATTCATGCAATGATGAGTGAGCAGGACATGGAGGCGTGCCTGGTCTTGAGAGGGGTGTTGGTGCACAATGTGGCGAGCAATGGTGAGCCAGAGGCTGCGCTTCAGGGCAGGCTCCTCCTCCGGTCTATTGGCTGTGGCGCTTGCCAGTGCCATGTCAAAGCTTAGAGCCAGCACCACCGCATCCTGCACCATACACAGCTTCATGCTGTCAATCTGCTCTGCATTTGACGTACAAGACTGATCTGTGGGGTTCAACTATTGCCATAGCCCACAAATCTGTTTAGGCTATAGGCCTAATACCCTGCTCTGCCACTACCAAGAGTGCATCTGCCAACAGTGCCCAGCAGCAAAAAAGTTGACCTGGGAACCCAAGGTTGGATGCAGCTATGGTCCTGTTGGTTTTGACTGGGGGCACTGCAGTTCAGAGAAGGGTGTTGAGTGCTATGCATGTGTGCCATGCAACAGGAGACAACTCCAATGCCCTACTGCGCATGTGGCAGGTATAGCAAGTGGCGGCTTCATTGAGCAAGTGCATCATCTGTTGCTGTCACAGCAGGTGCGGTGTGACCACAGCATTGCTACACAGGCTGACATGTACCTTTGCTACCTCCAAGCACCTGCTTGACAGAACAAAGCTGTGACAGCATACTAGAACTGAGGTTGGTGGGTGCTGTGACAGTACCGGCCAGACCTTTTAAGTCATTGACATGCTTTTGCCTACATGGCCAATGAAATACAGGTCTTCTGCCCCTTCAGAACAATTTGCTTGAACTGCTTTGTCAAGTGTCACTAGGCTCTTTTTCGTATAGAATTCCAACCAACTTGCTTTTGTCGCACACCACATACACCTGTGCTTTCCAGCCAGGATGTCTGATGAGTCACAACTGGCTCCACACCCCAGACTGTAAGATATGAAATGTATGAAGTGTCTTGCATTGAGCCCCTCTAATGGGCTCATCCTACAGCACAGCATGATCACAAGCTTGCCTTGGAGGCTTGAGTGATCAGGCAGGAAGCTCTCACCTCGTATAGGTTGAGATCGCACAAGAGCTGCACACAGGCTTGCAGCTTGTTACGCTGGCGGGCCAGGCGCAGGGCCGTCTGGGGGTCGTACAGGGGCTTCCCCAGCAAGTCCCTGGCATTGGCTAGGTACTGCAACAGGGGTGCCTCCTCTTCTTCTAGGCAGTACAAGGCTGCCTGCGGCATCAGACACACTACTGGAAACAGCAGGCTTCAGTAATCTGTAGTACCCTTGTTTGAACCGGACACGGACCATTTGAGACACCCTGTCCAGCCTTGCCTTCAGACTTGGTCATGCAGAACAAGGATTGCAGCACTAACTGACACAAACGAGTTCTGACTAGCTGCGCAGAAGACCCTGCAGTACAAAGCTGCAGTGGCATGTGACATAGTCACATGCATGTGATGTTTTCAAGTGTTTTTGTTTTTTTGTTAAAGTCTCCTCCCCCTCCTGTTATGCGAATGCTTGAACACACCTAAACTGCTCTACATGACCATGATGCTAGTCTTCTTTCTCAAACATATTGCTTTAAGTCAGTTTTGTAGACAGTCAACATGATCAACACAGAACACACGGGCAGGAAACTTGCTGCTGCTGCAGCCAGTACATGCAGAAAGCAGAGGGTTTGCTCACCGCTAGATGGTGTATAGCTGGGTCGTCATTCTCCAGGTGGTGGATGCAGAACTCCACAAACCTCAAGGCCTGTGCTTGGCACTCGGGCGGTGCATCTGCTTCTGCAAACCTCAGCAAGGCTGGTAATAACCTGCAGGGCACACACCTTCTCACCATTTGCTGTTTTTTGTTCATTTCAGAATAGCTCTGATATTAATTTTGACCAAAATACACTTGCAACCCGCTGATTCTGCAACTCTCCTCATTTCATTCGACGCAAGGAAGTGCTTGGCAGGGATTGCTCACAGGCACTTGCATGCAACAATGCTGGAAGACCAACCGAAGCCTCAGCTTTAGGAAAGAAGTAGGCAAGAAGTTCTAGAATTGTCGCAGACAGCATGCGTGTCCACAGGCACATGCGGCACAGCACTTTTGCACCCTTGCTGCAGGCAAATCAATGCATACCTAGGGGGATCCAGGGGGGGTTGCGCCGTCATCCAAGCGTCAACAGTGGGGCGGGGGGCCAATAACATAAGGGTAGGTGCAAACTTGTACCACAGCTCCTGGCTCACTCCAGGGCGGCGCAGCACTGGCAAAGCCCTTTCTGCCTCACCTCTTTGCATCAGGTATTCTACTACTGCTTCCCAGTCCTGCATTGACACTTTCAGCAACACTCAGGTAACAGCATGACCATGATGTAGTGTGCTTCGGATTCTGCGATTTCTAACATAGATTGTGCTACTAAATTGACCTGACTTCTTGCTGCATGTATGTATGCATACAGTCTTGCTCTGCTTGCCATGCAGCATCTCAGCTCCAGAGGGTAGAGTTGGCTCCCAGCTGGCCCTTAGCCATGCAAAGCATGACGCAACAGCAATGCAGTCATTTCTGTGTTCAAATGACCCCTGTGCACCCTTGACACTGCAGCTAAGATCTGACATCACAAGCCCAGGCACATCACAGGCAGCAAGGCACATGTGACGATAACAGGACAAGCCAGTTGACTGCCACAGCAGCCTGCAAACTGTGTTGATACTGACCGCAGACTCGCAGTGTAATCATCACCTTACGGTATGTAGCGTATTCCATCAGGTCATCCAGTCGCCCATACCCGGCCAGCAAGCTGACAGTCACATTCACGTCTAATACGTTGACATTTCGCTTCAGAAATGCGCGCAGATCTTGTGTCAGCTGGTCAGGCGCAGGCTGCCCCTTCACGTCCCCATTGGCTGCTTCGCTGGCCCCATTGGTTTGCCCCTTCGCTTCCAGCTCTGATGGGTGGCCCTTCACCTCTAGAAGGCTCCGATTCAGCTGGTCCAGGTAAAGCTCCAAAAGCCATGTGCCCACCATTGTGGCCTGCAGTGTGCCAGGTGGGTACGCTTGTATGTGATTGATTGGAGTCCATAGTTGTGATAACCTTGCTGTGTAACTGAATGCTAACATGAGTGGAGGGCATTTGTGAGCTGTGAGTCTCTTCTTGCAGTGCAATTGTGAGCAAGCAAGCAAGCAAGCAAGCAAGCAGCAAAACCACCATGTCCTGTCAAAGCAGCAACATCACCAACCTGAGCTTTATCCTCTTGTCCCAGGGAGTCCATCTTGGTCTGCAGGAAGGCTTGAAGGGCCTGTGGGCTGTTCACCTCTACAAAGCGCAGCACCACCTCTTCAAACGCTGGCACAGCAGCTGTCACCCTGCCCAACAGACGTGCTGCCTCAACATACTTGCCATCACCAAAACAAGCTTCTGCTTCAGCACTGTTGACGGTGTCTCTTTCAACCTGCAAGCCATCCTTGCAATTGGTTTGTGGCAAAGCTATTGGCGTTGCCCTCAGCTCATGGCCTTCACTAAGTTGCACACTGTACTTGACTATGTACTTGGGCTGTGGCTTTCTCTGATCATTGACAGGCACTGACTGAAAGACATCATTTCCATGGCTGCACTACAGCACAAGAGTGTTTGCTGCTCATGCTACGTCGTGGCCACAGCAGCAATGTACTTTTGCCAGACTAGTGATGCAGTGATGCAAAAGGGCCTCACCTGGGATTTGCAATGTCGGAATGCACTTTTATAATCCTGCTGATCTAAGTAGATCAGCCACATGCCGGGGCTCGATTCATCCTGCACAGTCACCTCTTGCAAGCTGTCACCTGCAGGCCAAATATGATGTGACCTTTACAATAGAGCGTCTGTTCTTCAGCACATCTCACACATCAGACAACCAGGCTTGGATGCTTGACCGCACAAGGGGCATCCTAACACATTGACAGAGCAGCAGCCTTTTTCAAGACATTCGTCCCAGATCCTGCATTGATGACATGGTAAAATCACAGCAAGCAGAACATCAGCAACTGCCTGATCAAACATGGGATCTTAGGTCACCTGTCATGAGATATACAGTGCCTTCAGCATCATCACTGGCCAAGGCGAGGGTCTCAGCAGTCTGTGGGCCGACAGAGAGGGTGCGGGAGGGGGTCAAGGGCAACTCCTGTCTGACCTGCCCATTGACTCTGTTGATGCATTGCACCTTGGTGGGAAAGAGGAGCAACAGATAAAATTGGCTCAGTGCCTGCAAGACATTTCCATCAGGTCAGTTCACCGGCATCTCTACATCATGTCACACCAAGGGTGAGGGAGAAGGGTGGAGGAGTGGTGTCTGAGAATTTCAGAATGACTAGCTCATGCAGCTCCCTCTGCCAGAATGCTACACTGTGCTGCATCTCATATGGGCAGAACAATATATGTGCAACGACAGGCTCTGAAACACTGCAGACAGCTGGGTGTCTGTATTGGCCTAGACCTGCCTTACATTACAACTATGCATTTGGCAGCACAGCCCCAGATCCATGTCTGACAAATACCAGGCAAAGAAGTGTAGTGGCCAGAGCACGAGGTCTGCAGTCATGCAGCACCTGGAGCATGTGTGGCCAGTGCAAAAGCGTCCTTACCACAGCCAGAGGCAGCACAGCAGCTTCAGTACGTGAGCTGCTGTACGGCAGCAGCCTGTGATGCGTCAGGTGATCCAGCTCCCTCTTGTGCTGGCTTGTATCCCAATTGAAGCTGCCGTAGTAGATGCCTGGTTGTGTGAGCCAGGCAAAGGCTTCAGGCTTGTCAGCCCCAGGCTGGTAGTACAGCTGCAGGGGGGCTGAACTAACCCCGGCCCCTAGCTCTATGTAATTGTTGATGTCTGCAAACCACAATGCAAAGGTTGTGCTGCTTCATGACCTGCAACCAGCTGACTGCTCACCCTTTGTTTCAGCCTTTGCTGCCTTTGGCTATGTGAGCTGTACACAGGAGCATCCATGTGCATACCAGGGCAACCTTGTGCAACCTTGTGCTGGATCAGCATGCCATATCCTAGTTTCCTGCTTCACGCAGGTCGTGACCTGTACGATGCCAGCACTGATGTCTGCAACTTGATTGCCAGCACTGATGTCTGCAACTTGATTCTGACGCTGGTTCACGAGCAAAATACATGTACCACCTGATTGGCATGAAAAGCTTGTGCTTTGAGCTGCCAATCCGACAAAACAGTAGACACCAATATTTCGTGAAAGCAGGACAGCAGTGAGACAAAGCAAGGGGGCTGCAAAGAAGTGCACAGAACAGTGAGGGTCATAGGAAGGAATATCTTGCATGTTTGAGCTCCAGCCATCCGTCTGACAGGCAGCACACACTGCAGAAAAGATGTGGACTGTACAAAGATAGACGTACCTGGAGAGGTATACCTTGCAAACATGGTCTCAAGCCCTCCTTTGCCAGAGAAGACATAGAGGCGCTTGCTGGTGGCCATCAACACCATTCTGTGGCCAGGGGAAGCCTGGTGCTGATACACGCTGCTGATTGGGTCTTTACTGTCTTGCAGCTGGAACACTCTCCTTGCGAGCTTCTCCTTCTTGTCCTTCTCGTCCACAATGACTTCATGCAGTGCTCCAGCCAGAGATCCCACAAGGACGTCCCTGTCAAGAGGGAATGCAATTCTTGCGAGTTGATGTAAGTGTGTTTTGATTGACAAATGTACTGAACCGGGTGACAGGTGTGACATCTCTGAGCAAAGCATGTGTTGGTGATGGTGAGTGTGATGACAAATCAGTGTAGTAAGGCAGAAACCATACATGGATGCAAGCTTTGCACATATGTGAGGAACTTGTGCCACTGTTTACGCTGACTATATTTAGGGTTTAGGGTTTAGGGTTTAGGGTTTAGGGTTTAGGGTTTAGGGTTTAGGGTTTAAGGGTTTAGGGTTTAGGGTTTAGGGTTTAGGGTTTAGGGTTTAGGGTTTAGG
>JAABUP010001580.1_pt1 | contig 47667 bp, 45 predicted proteins | sample 5559201 | NCBI WGS metagenome assembly JAABUP01 (sample SAMN10711887, study PRJNA513373) | rock metagenome | isolation source: Antarctica rocks | place: Antarctica
GAACCCCTCCTCTAGTGCCGCCCACCTTCAATTCCATGAGCTGCTTCAATGGTCTAGGCCATGGCGAAAGTTCAAGGTTAGCGATCTTCGGACAGATCTGTCATTGTTGTCGCTTTAGTGATTCACTCCGGCAGGACTTTGATCTCTGACTCAAGTAGGAAAATCTAGGAAACACAGAAGGATGAGAACGTTCCCGTATCGTTCAAAAGAACCATTCGAATCCACTAGTGATTCGATGACAGCCCCAAACTCCCGCGGCTTCCCATCCCTCCGCATCCCTCCGCATATCCGGAAGCACTAAACCCCACAATCCGCTAGGGAAAAGGGCCTTACACTGGACCACCGGACCGTTTCCATGTGGCGTGCATGGCCTTTCTTCATCCGATTCTCTTTCATGTGTCTATGTTCGATGACACAATATACATTTACTGAGTTGCCTTTACGACAACCTCTCCGTAAGATATGAGATATCGTCCCCATTATTAGAACCGACAGAAGTTGATTGCACAGCAATTCGCATGGCGACCCTCTCTTCTATAATGGTTGTCGGTGAAGAAACAAGGAGCTGTCGACTGCCCCTGGAGTAGGTCTTCAGCGCACGACAACGGCTGCCCCATAAGCACAAAATCCTGTGTAATAGGCTGAGGCTTACTCCCAACGAGTTGCTGAATGGCTGAGTAATACGCTTCTCGGTACATGGAATACTCGACGCTGCCTGTCCCATTCCTTCCGACCTCTCTTTTCCTAGTTATCAATGAAATCAGCGCAGTAGATTGATAGCTTCAAAGGAAAGACGGAAGAACTCCGCTACCAGGGAATGTAGATCATCGGTTTTCTTGGACGTTTTTGCAAAGGCTCGCAAGTAGCTAATGACCCTTCCATCGCTATGCGGACGTTCTCTTCGCGGTCCCGCATCAAGAACTGGTCGAGGAAGTCCATCGGTTGAGCGACTCCGTATGATTGGAGTGGGAGGACTCCAATGCAGAAATTCCGACATGCTGGACTAATCAAGGTATGCTACCACGGCTGATGTCTCATGGGCTGATGTCATTACCGGGCAATACGTGCTTCTAAGCCTTCACCTGGAGCTACTCTCGCAGAGCAAGAGGGAGCTTTACTCAGGATAAGCGGTACGTTGGGTAAAGATTGGAATGGAAGGAATAAAGGCTCCATTAGCGTTACCGGTGGATGGCGCGTCATTTCCAGGTCGTCCAAATATTGTAATGTAAAGAGGTGTTTAACTTGTTGAACATATAGGACGCTGATGTCGATGCTTTGGGCTCGTAGCTCAACAGCATTGTGAGAGAAACCAGGATCCCGCGTGAAGTCTATGTCAATAATCCTGATGAGTGGTTTACTTCATAAACAATTATAAGCAAAATCGTTGTGGCTGTCATGGTCACAATTTAAGAAGGCCACCTCATCCCACCGCAACCGTCCCCGATCACTCCAACGGAAGAAAGGTGCCCAGTTCGAATCCCGTGGTAGTCTCCAACTCGTGCGGGTAACCCACGATCGCTTGCGAGACTTTAAGCAATGAAGATGATTCTTGAGGGAAGCAATTCTGCAGAGGCATCTTCACCATCGGGTGGCGGTACTGGATTACATCTACTTTCGGTATGGGACTCTTGCAGTGGGTGGTGGTCAACTTTTTGCCTTTTCTGTTAATTACCATACAACCAACCAGCTTTCAGTTACTGCTTTCATTCACAATCATATGATGTCAAGCAAGCAGTACAATAATGGCTTGACTTAAGATAGAGCATCTGATCGAGTTCTACGTTACAACCGCGACAGCAGCACTATTGCTTGGTATTCGGTACGAAGTACTCGCGCAGTAGCTGTAGAATAAATAATAAATAGTCTTTGCAAAATTACTCAAGACGGACATGCATCCCACTCACCATCGTTGCCATTTGGCGCCAGCATAGACAACAGTCACAGCTACCCTGCACTCTGTGGAAGAATCTTGGGAGCTAGCAAGAACAATGAGTCGGCGCAGAGAAGCGCCAGCTAGCTCTATTGCAAGTCTTGAACTTGCCTACAAGGTGAGTGTTGGATCAGTGGTGCCAGGAACAGCACGCCATGGTAGCAGGTTATGCTCAATAGGAACTAAGGGAGTAGTCTAATCAACGATCAGTGACACCGTACTTGTCAGGATGAGCAAAGAAGGTCGTGATTGGATTGCGGGTTCTTGAGCCAACGGGTCACGTTATATACGCATTTGTTGGAACTTGCAGATATCATCAATGGGATTGTGCCTCGTATGGGCTCATCGACCGTGATCTATAAGTACACACGCAGCCACCACCAGGCCGCAACCTCAGAGAACCGTATTTCCGTGATATGGACATGCCTCCGTGGAGGTAGTCATGAAGTGTAAATCGCTGGAGAAACGCCATGCTTGCTCGGATCTACAAGAAGTACTCGGTTCGGCGACCAGTGGCTGTGGGAACGGCACGTTGATCGTCGGGAACGGCAGAGAAGATAGCGAACTTCGGATTGATGTCCTCATCCACATTCATGATGGACGCGACGTTACCGCAGCGATAGCAGTAATTCGGTGCCGACCAAACCGTAACGACATCCTTAGCCTTGAAGTGATACTTGAATCCTTCATTGACGAGCTGATGGGCGCGAGCAATAAGACTCAAACCGTTGACGTGATTGAACTATCGAACATGATCAGCAGTAACTCTATTCGTAGTCCTTAGGTTGCGTTACCTCCGTAGCCACCTTATCACCAAACAACCATCCAGCTCCTCTAGGTGAGACAGCCCAAGTATCCACATCCTCCGGATCACTCCACACCAGATCGCAGAAAGCACCCTCATGAGGAATCTCTTGAGCTCTAGCCACAACGCGAACCTGGTCGAGAGTACGGATCTCGGGACTTAAGCCACCATGAACGCAAAGGACTTTGCCGTCGACGACTGCTGCAAGCGGAAGGAAGTCGAAGACTTGACAGCACGCTTTCCAGACTGACGCGTTTCCGTACTTGGCCTGACACTCTTCGTAGAAGCCGTAGACTTGGGTGATCTGACGAGACTCGTGATTTCCGCGAATCAGGGTTATTCGGTCTGGGTACCTGATCGACCCATGTAAGCTTTGTGTTCAGAATGTCAGAGATTGATCTTCTTACTTAGCCTTCAGGCACATCAAGAGAGTAAAGGTTTCCAAGCTGAAGTAGCCTCTATCCACAAAGTCGCCGAGGAAAATGAACCCTTGATCGCCCGCAGCAGTAAACCCCGCCTTAGAACCTCCCGTGTTCATACCCAGGTCATCCTCAACGCCTCTACTCCTCCCGCGTTCTTCCTCGTCATCATCGCTCACGTCCGTGCTCACTTCACTGCTTCCTCCACTCTCGCCGCTGCTATCGGAAACCTTCTTGAGCTTCTTTCTAAGCTTTGGGTCGGTGATTGTTGAAGGTGGTTCGATATCATCGGAGGTTATGACTTTGGTAGGGACAGTTGGACCTTCAACGTTGGTATCGTTTGGCATGCCGCCAGCAACGCGAAATAGCTCGAGAAGATCGAAGAACTGGCCATGAATGTCACCACAGATGGTAACTGGAGTTCTGACAGGCTGGATGTTGGACTCTATTGATGATAATAAAATTAGCCATCTCTGCCTCCTGATCTTCTAAGCCATAAAGAAGGGAGCTATATGGGTTGCCCACGTATGCGGGGCGATTCTGCAACCTGCCTCTCCTACACGCTTGCAATGAAGGGACGTAAGACTAACCTTCCATTAGATATTCCTTGAGAATCTCGCAAAGTTGCTTCATGTCCGCCTCAGATAGGTACTTGCACTGCTTTGCTTGCTCAAGCCACTCGTCCGGCCCTCCACCCTTTGAGTTCCTCGCCGGACCCGGTTGGGGGACTTTGTTGCCGTTCGGCATGGTCCAGATCTGGTTCTGCGCACGTGTCTCCGGGTTGATTAGGTGGCGTGGCTCCGAAGTTATACTGGACTGAAGTGTGGACTTGATCTCCTCTTGCTGGTACAGTGGTGATCTCGCCAACGATGCCGAGGAGGTAGAGGAATCGAAAGGGTCAGGATTGGTTACACGAAGCGTCGAAGTACGCAGAGGTAGCGAGTAATTGGGCTGCCCAGGAACTGTTGGTTGGTATACGCTCGCTTTAAGCAGTAGGTCTGGCGCGTCAATGCTGCTCGTATCATCTACAGCGACGAGGTCGAAAGAAACATCCGACGTGTCGGAGTTTTTGCGATCTTTTGTGCTCTCAGCAAAATCAGGATTGGTCGAAGTGTCAGAGGTATTGCGATCCACCGTGTTCTCATCGAAGTCAGGATTAGTGATGCGAAGTGTAGAGGAAACTGAAGGTTGGCGCCGAAGTCTGCTGGTCGTAGTACGTAGTAGAGGAGCAACCTCTTGAGCAGTTACGTCAGAAGTATCTGTGTCGCTGGTGCTTGTTGTATTCTCAGGATCGTCAGGATACGTAACAACTCGGAGTCGAGATGGTTTTTTAGGTTGGTGCGGGTGCCTCAGAGTCGTTGTTGTGGGCTGCTGAGCAACAGGGCTGGAAACCAGTACCTCATTAGTTTTCTCAGGTTCATTGACACTCGTTGGGCTCGTAGAAGCGCGACCTGCTGCTGAAGGTGGTGATGGTCGGCGGGATTGCTGTCGCTGCTGCTGTTGAGCTCGGATGTTGCTTAACGATGCCATCATCGGTGATAGTTTTTCCGGCCTCCGAGCTTACTAGCGCAATAACGTAATTCAATGGAATCCCTTACCGTACCTGCCGACGTTGCTGTGAATGTTGTGTCGTGCAGGTGGACGATCAAGAGGTGGCAGAAAGTGAGGTTTGTGGGCGCGTCACAATCACTAAGAACAAGGAGTTGGTCTACTTATCCACTAGCATCGACGACTAAGCATACTGGATGACCTCGCCGGCGCCTCAAGTGACCAGTGCCAAAATTTCGAATATGGCTTCCTCAGGTGGCATTCTCTCAATTCCGGCAGCTGCAACACAAAAAGGAGCTCCAATAACTCTTCCCACAAGTGCAGTACATGGTAGAACTTCGGTCCCAAGATTGAAGGTGGTTATCCGACGATTAGCACCTGGTCTTACACAGGATGAATTTGAAGCAGCTCTTGGAGACGAATGGAAGCTCGGAGTAGGAAGGGTGGATTGGAGACTCTTCAAGTCCGGCAAAGTATCCAAAGAGTACGTGGTCAGCGCTGAGATAATAAGCAAGCAGCTTCCTGACTCCCCAGTTCCATAGTCCTGCAAAGCCTTCAAGACCAGCGCGAGCATATCTACATCTCACGAACAATGCCTACCTTACCACCGTTTCCGAGCAGGTCCGACACACTACCTTTGATGACGGCAAGCACAGCTCGAAGGACTCATCTTTACTGGGCCCTCCCTCTGTGGAGTTTGCTCCTTATGGTAGAGTCCCCGGTGGTAGGGTCCGCAAAGACGCCCGTCAAGGTACCATAGATCAAGACCCGGAGTTCATAGATTTTCTGGAAAGCCTCACCAATCCTATTGCCAAGCCAGCTACTGTGCCATCTGAAGCAGAGGCGTTAGGCAATAAGGGCGAGAGGGTCACAGTCACCCCATTAATACAATATTTGAGAGACAAGAAGGCGAATAAGGGTAAAGAAACGACGTCGGCCGCGAAGAGCTCTAAGCATACTCGTCAAGATTCTAAGGAGAGCAAGAATGAGCCGAGTCCGGAGAAAAAGCTGTTGGCTAAGTCGGGCAAAGAAGCAACTCCATCCCCAGACAAGAAAGGGCGTCGGGAATCAAGGGTGGATAGAGCTGCCAGAGACGCCGTTAGACTACTCAACAAACGTGCTGTAGCCATCAATGATCAGACGACATCCAATACCTCTATCGTGTCATCTTCTGTGTCGCCCAAGGAAATTGCCTCGCCTGCACCTCTTGCGGAGAAAAAGAGGGAACGAGGCAGTGCTAGCGCTGCTGCAAGAATTCTACAACGCGATTTAGGTCTGGGAACTCCAGTTGGAGGACGAAGAGGAGTTCGACGAGATACCAGCGTCGAAACGTCAAAGTCAGTCGCGGAGACTCCGACGTCAAATGCTCCAAAGCAATTTGCAGCTCAACCAGCCTCAAGGCAGGAGAGGAGAGCTGTCCGAAGTCTGAGAAATCCAGGTCCTGAGTTTTCTCCAGCTCCAGCGAAGGTGAATCTACCTCCGTCAAATGCTCCAACGGGTCCTGCGAGTTCAACGGTAGTCGCTCAGGACTCTACACCTTCACTTCAAACACCCACCGGTCCATCCACATTGCGTTCTCCAACGGCAAATACTCCCGCTCGAGCCAACACAAATGCTCTTTCTCCCGTCGTTGCCACGCCCACACGGGTTTCTGTGTCTCCAACGGCAACGCAAGCCTTCTTGAAACATGCAAATGCCTCTCAAGGTGTCACTGAACCTCTTCTACAAGAAGCGTTTGCAAGCTTCGGTACCATCACCAAGGTGGAAATAGATAAGAAGAAGGGTTTTGCGTACGTCGATTTTGCTGAGCCAGAGGGCTTGCAGAAGGCTATTCAGGCCAGTCCTATACCGGTTGCGCAAGGCCACGTTGTTGTGTTAGAGCGGAAGACTGGACCTACGCTTCAAGCAAGGAATGTAAGAGGTGGTGGGATGGTCGGAAGAGGTGGAGGAGGATATGCATCTGGGGTCAGGGGTGGTAGGGGCACTTTGAGAGGTAGAGGTGGCGTTGTGAGAGGAGCTGGTAGCGTGCATGCTGGTGTGCCGGCTTCCACAGCTGCTGCTGCCCCAGCGCCAGCGCCCGCTCCTGCAACTTCAGCTTCAACACCTCAGCCATCAAGCCTATGAGTAACGAGTTCCCATCTGGACCCGCTCGAGTCTACAGCGAGAACTCCAACCGTGGGGGCTCTTTCTCAAGAGATTCTATGTGAGGCAGATCACCGTAAACAAGACCATCAAACATCTTCAAGCTCTCCACGCAGAACAAGTGCTTGTAGTACAGCTGTGATTTCTATGGCGTATACCAATTCAATTAGACTGGACGAACGCGTCTGACGCGTAGCAAGTCTTTTCTAGGCCGTGTCTGCAGCGTTGTCTATGTCTCATGCTGCCACAGTGCTCTGCATATCAGTCGTCTATTATCGCAGTGGGCACTTGGGTCACTCGAGCATGAATCAAGACCGCAGACGTCGGGCAACAGCTAACAGAATCTGTTTCATGTAAAGCAACGCTCATCATATATATATCTATATATTTAAGGTAGTGAAGAGGTCCTTACGGCTCAGCTACGACCTGTAATTTATGGCAATTTGTTACGAGTAGTGTCAGAAGCTAACGACACATAACATCTGGCATCGTGAGAGAGAAATGTAGAAGATCAAGTTGAATTGGTACTATCTACTACAAGTTGAAACCAGCTATTATCCCCCAATGCCCATGAAGAAGTCTTGTTTAGAGCCTGTCAGACCTCCATCAACACCCACCCAGCTCAGCCGACCGAAGTCAAAGCACAAGACAGGGTTGAGATCATCACCACTCTCTCCATCAACCAGATCAGCGGCCAAAGTCCAAAAGGTCAATGTCCATAGAAGAGGAAGATGGAAAAGGAGAGTATAAAGGCTTCACTCTAGGGTGTCGAGGATATAGAAGTCATCACACAGGGTGAAGATTCTGTGGCTCTGGTAAGGAGCTCAGAAGAGGACGTTTACTATAGAATTGATTCTATGCTGTTGTTGGTGAGAAGATAAGTAGTTAGCAGGTGTATTTCGACGACGACGAGGTCGAACAGTAAGGTGCTGAAACTTACAAGTAAAGTCGACTGAAGAGAAAATGTTTTGGTGGGTGTGGTTGGTTATATAGTATCTCGCTTAGCGATGCCAAGACAAAATTTTCGCAAGACTTGAACGGAGCTATCCCGATTCGGCAGAGTGAGGTTTCGAGGTCGAACTTTCGACTTCACCTTTGCGGTCAAGGAAGGAGTTTGCAGATTGGTCAACTTATTGATCGGAATGCATTGCACATGTAGAATTGTTCTCTCGAACATAAGAAACACCCCGCTGCAGACTTCGTTGAAGCTGTTGACGAAAGGCCTGGGTGACCCACTAATAGTACAAGACGAAGCATAAGAGCGGGTCAAGGAATCTTTAATCCATTGTTGGGGAGCGTTGTTGCTGCTCTGTATGACCGAAAGATACTAAGGGATACCGCCGTCAAGAGACGGCATCATGGCATCTCATTTACCGTCCCAAAGGTACCTGAGCACGCGCGGGGGCTCATATGATGTAAGTAAAGGAATTAACTTGAGATCTCGAGTTAGATTCTCCTCTTCCATGCCGTGCTAAAGAAGTTGTAGCTCTCTTTCGAAGATGTAGTACTCAAAGGTCTTGCAGACGATGGTGGACTGTTCATCCCTGAGGAAATACCGTCATTGCCAAACGACTGGGCCAGCTCATGGCGGAACCTCTCATTCGCGGACCTCGCACAAGAAGTTCTCTCTCTGTACATTTCGCCCTCTGAGGTTCCCTCCCAGGACTTAAAGGAGATCCTACGGAGGAGCTACTCTACATTTCGTACCCCAGATATTACGCCCCTCATCACGCTCAATGAGAAAGGGAACCTGCATCTTCTAGAACTCTTCCACGGGCCCACTTGGGCATTCAAAGATTTGGCTTTGCAGTTTCTAGGCAATTTGTTTGAGTACTTCCTGGTACGAAGCAATAAGGGCAAGGAAGGGCGGAAGAGAACTCATCTCACTGTCATAGGAGCTACCAGTGGAGATACTGGATCAGCTGCTATATATGGACTACGAGGGAAGAAGGATGTCTCTGTGTTCATCCTGCATCCAAAAGGTAGAGTCAGTCCCATACAAGAGGCACAAATGACCACCGTCCTGGATGCAAACGTGCATAATCTGGCAGTGGAGGGTACGTTCGACGACTGCCAGGATACCGTGAAGGTGCTGTTTGCGGATAAGGACATCCAGAAGACACACAGGCTTGCGGCGGTGAATTCGATCAATTGGGCGCGAATTCTTGCTCAGATTACTTACTACTTCCATTCATACTTCTCGTTGCTACGATCACCAAGCTGGAAGACTCAAGCTTCTAGAGTCCGCTTTGTTGTTCCGACAGGTAATTTTGGAGACATCCTTGCCGGTTACTTTGCAAAACGTATGGGTTTGCCAATTGAGAAGCTGGTGGTAGCAACAAATGAGAACGACATCTTAGATCGATTTTGGAGGACAGGCTACTATGAGAAGCAAGCTGTGCATGGCGAAGAGGCAGAAGGCGGCTTGAAGGAGGACGGCGTTAAGGCGCACGAAGAAGGTGTGCGAGAAACGCTTAGTCCCGCGATGGATATACTTGTCAGCAGCAATTTTGAGAGGTTACTCTGGTTCTTAGCTTATCAAGTCCTTGGTCAAGGGACGGTAGTCGACAAGAGAAAAACAGCGGGGGCAAAGGTCAAGGGTTGGCTGGGTGAGCTGAAGACCAATGGTGGCTTCAGTGTGGATCCAACGATCCTCAAGGCCGCGAAGGCGGACTTTGAGAGCGAGCGTATATCTGACAAGGAGACTATCGCTACCATCAAGCACTTCTATTCCACTTCGACACCCGCTGTCACCAATGGCACGTCGAAGGCATCAAATGCCACATTACATAAAGGCGGCTACATCCTCGATCCCCATTCTGCCATCGGTGTCGCCGCATCCCTTCGATCCATTGCTCGCGCACCACCTCCAGATACACATCACATATCACTGGCAACTGCGCATCCTGCGAAGTTTGCCAATGCTGTTGTCCTAGCATTGAAAGACGAGGAGGGGTTCAATTTCGATACCGTTCTGCCTGAGCAGTTCGTTGGCTTAGAGAAAAAGGAGAAGAGAGTACGAGCAGTGCCCAGAGAAGCAGGGTTGAATGGCATGAGGTTAATTATCCGGGAAGAAGTAGCAAAGGAGTTGGGGTCTCTATGACCGTAGATCATGTTCGTAGATCTAGTGCTGTCCTGGAAATGAATCTGTAGACTCACTACAACACTCATCGATATTCTTTAGATGTCTTCAAGAACTTTTAAGCTGGAGTCTGTAGTGATACTTTTCATGAGTGACTTGATTCATTTTGGAGCTGTTTATGAAATTTGGCTTTATGCAGGTATTTATACAGGCACAAGTGCATCAACGGAGAAGCTCCCCAGCATATCGCAGTGGTGGATGCAACATAATAGTCCTCATCGTCGAAATGGTCGTCCACTGAAGTAGCATCCCTTTGTATCTCCAATTCTCTCCATTCCCAACCCCAACCTTGAGAAGAGACCCCATCCAGATCCAACGATCAAACCACGCTTCCATCATGGTGCTGGACGAAAGCACCGCTCCCGCTCCCGACTTCACCTCCGACCACTCCCCCGACTCCGACTCCGACCCCTACTCCCCCTCATCGTCCGCAACGCGCTATGAAATCGACGCCGCCCGACTCCCACGCCCCGCACCCATCGTCGGCCCTCTCTTCGGCTACACCAACGCACGCCTCGCCCAAGCCATCAACGCCCGCATCGCCGGCGCCGCCCACGTCCTCGGCCGCGCCCCGACACCCGACGAAGCCGCCGCGCTGGCGTACTGGCGCGCGAAGGCGCTGGCCACGGCGTCCTGGGGCCGCCCGCTCGGCGTCGCCGCCGGCTGCTACCGCGCCTACCAGACGGCCGGGTCGTTTCGCTTCCCGTTCCTGACGCCGGACAAGGAGACGTTCAACCCGGACTCGTTTGGCTACGGCGTGCGGTTGCAAGGCGCACGGGCGCGGTTCCTGTGGCACGTGCTCCGCGGCAGCTCGTACGCGCTCGTCGGGTCGTGGGTCGCGGGGCTGTTGGTCGGCACGTATGCTGCTACGGTGTCGGCGGTCGGGGAACACCAAGATCCGAGGTTGCAGGACTATATCAAGGCGGTGCTGGAGAAGACGAGACGGACGGCGGCGGGGCAGCGAGGAGAGGCGGTGGGTCATGTGGGAGATCCGACGGGGCAAGGGCGGAGGAGTGCGAGTGAGTTGTACAGGGAGAGTACGAAGACGGTAGGGGCTGATGATGACTCTGTAGCTGGGGAAGATGATGCAAGTCCTAGTGCAGGCAGCATGGCAGACGCGTATGGTTATGGCTCTACCGCAGAAGAAGGGAAGAGCTTGGCGATGAGTGATGGGCAGATGAGGAATCAAGAGGTCAGGCAGCAAGCTAGCGCTAGAAGGAGTCCGACAGGGAACACAGCTAGTACGTTCGGTGTGGAGGAGGTCGAGAGGCAGCCAAGAAGCTTTGACGATGACCATGATGACACGAGTCCGGCTGGCGGCGAAGGTGCGTCAATGGATTCGGGATCGAGTGGCGGCAGCGTATGGGAACGGATACGAAAACAGGCAGGCTCTTCGCCTTCATCTTCGGGAAGAGGCTCGTTCGGTAGAGGTGACAGACGAGGTGGTGTGCAACAAGGGCAGCGACAGGGTTCGACCGATGGCGATGGCTTTGCTTTTTCAAGTAGTGAGGAGGACCGGCAGTTGGCAAAGGATGAAGCGCAGAAGGCATTTGATGAGAGGATAGAGAGGGAGAGGCATGGTGGTGACTTTAGCGGCAGTGATGGGGAAAGGAGATGGTAGGGTGAGTGGTCGAAATTAAGATCGATCAGTATGAAGCACGACTACTTGTTCTAAGCCACAACTATGGCCAGCCAGTAACGGAGCGCGAAACGGAAAACAGTTCGGACATTGCGAGGTATCTCAGCGTACACTCTATAGTCTCAAGAGAAGTGCTGAGTCTTATGGTTCGGCGTCCTGTTTGAATTACAATTCCGGCTAAAACCCAACATTTTGGTATCTGGAGCTATGGAAAGACTGTGGATTCTCTAGCTAAGGATCCCAGCCAGAAATGCCGCGAGGCAATGCCTGTATTTCAGGCTTTTCGTGGTCTCTCCAATACATGATAAAGAGCCACACATCGCGATCTGAATCCAAACGAGGGCAAGGAAGCCCGTAGCTCCTTGCCAAACGATATGCCCAAGAGTCCTCAATGACAGTGAAGAAGTGAAACGCCATCGCTTGTGCAAAACATGTGGAACCGGGCAGCCCTATCGCCGCGCCACAGTATGATGAAGGGTATCAGATTTGAAGAATGCAAGTGTCGTAAGTTCGTCATGGAGATTTGAGTAGAGGAAAATATCAGCGCTGGATATTACGCGGCGAATAGAAGGTAAGGAAATTGCAGCAAATTGCAGCGCTTTGCTAGTGTGCTTCTGTGCGAAGATGAAGAAAAGTCCTTATACGCAAACTCGTGCCCTAGCCACGTGATCGCCTAACATCGCTTGGCGTTACCTTCCTTACTTCACTGGTGTAATTCCACCTTCCGAACTCCAGCGCAGAACGTCCGTGAACATCATCTCAGAGTCCCGAGTTCTCTACTCAGTATCATTTTGTCGAAGCTTTGCAGTCCGATTCATCTAAAAGTACAAGGGCGGTACACTCTCGTAAGGTGAAGGCGTTTCGCTCTGCTCTATCGGTGGAGACTTTGCGTTATTCCGCCCGCGACTTGTGCTTCGCATGCGTTCTGTTATGCTCTTGATTTTGCTGCTGAAATTTTCGTTCCCGCTGCGACCTCTACGATGGCTGGGCGAAGTTTGACTGCCTGGAGCAGGCGAGCTTTTCGTGAGAGGAGAGGGAACATCGACAATAGGCGTACTGCCTCTTGGTTGGCCCTCAATTCCAATGTTGATCACGCCTACGCCGCTGCCGCTACTCACTGAATCGGAGTGAGCGTGGTTGGGAAGAAAGACGGCTGGTGGCGGCGGAGGTGGAGGCGGTGAGGACAGGTGCTGAAGTTCTGGCAAAAGTGGTGGGGGTTCGCTAGCCGCGGGGTTGCTTGGTTGCGTAGCAGCCTGTATCGTCTCTTCGATGCTAACGGTCACAGGCAAACAATTATGAGCTCCATATCCTAGCGTTCCTGGCTGAGCTTCGCCAGGTGTGACTCTCCGACGTTCGTTCCCAGGTGACAGTTTGCGTCGTCTACTACTAGGTGGAAGCGCGTGCTGGAAAGCAGGATGCATTGGTAAACCAGCTGGAAGAGGTGCTGGGTAGCCAGGCGAACGCTGCTCTGGAATTGGCGCCGAAATAGAGCGCTGTGGAGCGTGGAAGTGTTGTCCTAGGTAGTAGTCTTCGGCTGGGTGTGCCGCACCATCTGGAATCGGAGGAACCGCTGGTATTTCTTCATACTCGTTGGCGTCTGAGCTCATGTACCTTGGATGACGCATTGCCCTTGGGGTTGCTGGAAGCCCAAACGATGCAGTAGCAAGGTTAGAGCCAGAGTTTGGCTTCGAGGTCTCTGGAAACTCTGGAGAGCCTTTGTTCTGCGTCGCCATTCGCAGTCCAAAGTTCGCAGAGCTCCAAGAGGTTGCTTTTTCATCAAAGTCAGTGCGAGAACGTCCGCCTACTGGAGGTCTTCCGTTTGTTAACTCGGCAGGATGCGGGATTGAAGGTGCTAAGGGTCTCCGAGCCAGAGATATACGACGAGCCTCCAGCTCTTTGGCGGCCATCTCCTTCTTCAATGTCCGTTCAGATTTAGTACGATCGAGTTCTGTCGTTGTTTCTTCGAAAACCTGCTCATCAGAGTGTTCTCTTTCGGATCTCCGGTCCATCCATGGTTCACCATATTCACGACGCGTGCTGGCATCTGGCTCTCTTGCCTGTCGACTGGGTGATCGATCACGAGGTCGTCTACGATCAGGTGATTCATCACGGCGAGCACTCGTACCTCGTTCGTGTGGTCGTCTACTTCCGCTCCTTTGTTGCGATCGTAGTCGCTGACGATCAACCGCTAACATACGCAGACCATCTTCTTCTTCTTCTTCACTTCTCTGATAGTGCTTTGCTTGAGGCGACATTGGCATTGGAGAAGTTGGCGAACGCAAGCCGGACCCTTCAGCCTTCGACTTACTTCGGCCACGACCGCTCTTTTCTGACCTCGCGTCAGGACTCTGCCGTCGACTAATCGTCCTACTTCCCGCTTTGCTTCCATGTTTTCCTCCCGTTCGAGCCGTTGCGGAGCGTTCAGCAGATTCGTGGCGAACAGGCCGTCGAGAATGCTCAGACATTTTGGATTCGCCCCTTATCTTCGAACCCCCCTTTCGTGGGCGACTCCTGCTTCGGTCACGTTTCAGCTCAACTTCCGGCGACGAGACCCGATAGAGTTTCTCGTCATTCAAGCTTTCGGTGCTAACGTTGTACGCTTGAAGATCTTCAGGAGACATTGGCACTGGAGAAGATGGTGAACGTTTGGCAGGTTTGATATACCGGTAGCCAGTCCGTCCCCGATCATCGGAAGGGTCCCTGTGCCTATGCTTGCTTCGAGCGCGGCTTGAATAATCGGCATCAGAGCCCAGACCACGTTCACGACTTTCCTGACGGCGACGGTTGTCCCCTCGTTGCGTTCTCGAGTAGTAATTGGCCTCTTCTACACTGCTTATGTACTGATCAATGCTTCGACCTCCGTAGCCAGGGCTTTTGGCAGACTTCTGACTTTGACCAGTGAGGGGCGGACTTTGTGTATCGCTCCGCGATCCGACGCGCCCTTGCAGACTGGTTGCAGTCTGAAGAGATGACAGTGTATTGGATCTTCGATGTCCCGAACGCGCGGAAGATGCTTCAACAGAAGACATATATTCCCCAGTAATGATGGATTCCATTGGCGGCCACTGGATTTGGAGCCCGTCAGGCTTGCGGTCGCGAGATCCATTGCGACTGCGAGAATCTACCTTGAGAGCAGTGAACGTACCTTGCGCAGGCGCTGGCAGCTGCTGTATTTTCACAGCTGTCATGGGGACCGCTGTCATTGGGCTTTTCTTTGGCGTCTCCTTTCCGGGCTCATATCTTGCGGAGCTCAACAGCAGGACTGGCTGATCTTGGTCACCTTCGGATGCCTTTCGATCATGGGCATGCGATGCTAGCCGGTTATCCTTCTCCTTATCAGATCTTGAATCGACAGGTGTGGGGAGCGCGTCTGGGACGGCAAAAGGATGAGGCGTAACATCAATAGGAGTTTCTCCAATTGAGGGAAGACGACTCCTAACCCACCCACCCGGGGTCATTGTCCGTGCCGAGAGGGCACTGTTCAGAGTTCGTGAATGAGGTTTCAGTGGCCCACCAGGGGTTCCGCCAGGTGATATCGCGGACTCGGCAATTGGTGTTACACCAGGAGCATTGGTGGGCGTACGATCATCGGACTTCAGCCCTGGAAACTTGAAATGCTCAGTACCTTGAGTGCCAAATGATGTTACCAACTTCAGTGCGGAATTCTTCGCAGTCATTCGGCCCGGCCCACTCGGCTTGACACTTGGTGGGGACAGTGGAGGACTTAGAATCCGCGGTACATTCTGCGCTTGCCTCGCAAAAGTGGCAGCCTTCTGTGCTGTCGGAGATGTCCAAGGCTCCGACGGTTCGACGCCGGTGCAAGAAAAGCATCGGATCGCAAGCTGTTGTTGGGAATTCTCCACGACAAATTCACCCCACCTCCTCACTAGATGTGACTGGCGCTGCCAGTCCGAAGGAAAAACAAGGCAGGTCAGAAGAATGGCCTCCATAAAGTAGTTGCGAGAAACATAAACCTCCACTGCGTCGTTGTGATCGCCAAGTCCTAGTAGTATCGTTACGGATGCATGGACGTCGCCTTTTTCAAGTAAGCGCTGGACAAAGGCTTGACCGACCTTTTTGGTGGAAGCGTGACCGCCGATTTGACTCAGAGCGAGTAACATCCAATCCGAGGAACTCATCGAATTGGATCCTACCATCGAGACCATCATGTCCGCATTGACATCACCAAGCCACTTCGAGAGGAGTACGGCGCTTGGTGATCCAGGAGCATGGCGACACAGCTCGTCGTGGATAAGTCCTTCAATATCATGATCCCAGCCGAAAACTACGCTGAGCATTTGTCTTCGGAGGTCGTCAGGGGTAAGGTTGGATTGATCGAGCGTTTGTGGCTGCTTGTATGGCACATCACTAAGCCGACCTCTTGTATACGGGAAGAGATCAATCTGGGCATTAGTTAGGTCGGGGCTCCTGAGGACTTCTTGCCGCAATCGCGAGCCCTTTGTTCGAGAGCGCTGCGACGATGCTATCGACGATGCTATCGACGATGACGATGGCAGGGCCGGCGAAGACCCAGTTGGTATGCTTTCTCGACCCAAGACAACTGATGAGCCATGGGAGAATGTTGTTCCGCTACTTACAGCCTTTGAGCTGATCGACATGTTTGAGCGATAGGGATTGAAACCGCTAGAGGTGTGAGAGCTGAGGGAACCAGTCCTACTCCGACCGGGTGATGAGAGCGGACTAGAAGCCTCAGACCGATTTCGCCGTGCAAGTTCAATTGCATTCATCTCATATGTAGTTCTCTGGATGGGCGACATGGTGATGTTCTCTTCCTCGCTTTCCGACCCTTTTCGTAAGGGGACGAAAGGCGCTGTGGTCCCGCTGGTGATAGTCTGTTGCTGCTTCTGCTCCACAGTGTCCACAGGGGGTGTTGGAAGTGGGAGTATTGGGAGGTGTTGGACGTCCGCGACTAGTGCGGGAGGACTCAAGTCATACTGTTGCACGGTGTGATCAGGACCAAGGGTGAATAGCGTCGCAGTGGGACCATAGCTGGCCAGAGCCCTCACGCCACTAAGAGTCTGTATCGGCTCATAGGTGACATATTTCGTCCTAACATCCCATGCCCAAGTTTCCCTATAAGGCGAAAACGTTACGTCAGACAACTACCACTAAGCGCATGACATAGAGCGTGCAGCACCTAAAGGGAGTGCACATACCCTTCGGAATACTGGACAATCCTTCCATTCTTCGACCATGCTAGCCAGTTAGGGCCGGACTGGTAGTCCTCAGATCTCTTCAGAACCCGAATGACCATGGGTGTGTCGGCCGTGGGAGGCTTCGCAACGCTCCAGACCCGAAGATCTCCATCTGAAGTCTGTGTTGCCAACATGTCCGACTTCTGCTTCGATGAAGAAGCATGCCAGGCCAATGTCACTATCGGCGATGGCGCGCGTGATGTCGTCAAGGTGTGAAGGATCGTGAACGAGGGTTGAAGGGCTGCAATCAGAATAGAGCCGTTCATGTACCTGGAAAAGATCTTAGCGCAGATGGAAGGATATCGCCATAACAATTACATACCCAACAGCATACGACCGGCAATCGGAGGCAGGGGCAAGAGCCGTTATGGGATCAAAGATCGTTCTTGCCGAGATGTGCTCTGATGTGGACGGCTCGAACAGGATCACATTGCCCTGTGTATTGCCTGGATTTATGTCAGTCTTGGCGGGGGTATGGCGCCAGGACTCGGCATACCAAAGGCAACATTGCCATTCCTCATCCATGCAGCAACCCGGATTTGCTCGTAAGATGCGAATCGAGCAATCTCATCTCCGGTGAACAGGTCCCATACGATGGCGGTTTGCCCGGCATCATAGCTGACTACCAAACGCCCAGCCCCTCGTTCACTGACATTGTCAACCGAAACCAACAAGATCTGCTCTTGATGTCGCTGAAACCTTCTGTCGATTGCCAAAGTGTCATGGTGTAGGCACAAGATCGAAGAACCCTGAGTATACAGGAAGGTCGAAGCCGTTGCCGCACATGGCTCGAATTCGCTGCCGCCATCCATTGCGCGAACGTTGAGCGGGGATGGCGACATCAAGGAGGGCCGCGAACCTTGAGACGTGGAGCGATGCCTCACCAGCTGTCCGGTGGACATGTCGATTAGAAGCCGGAATGCTGTAGTCCGGTCGATTCATCAGTCGACCATGTCCGAATGGATGCCCTTTACCAGGTCGCGATGACAAACACTGGCAATGTATATTCATCAAGGAGAAAATATCGACTCACCGTGCCGTTTCGCTTGGTAGCCTACCTGCAGTGCAGGAGGCAGAGTTTCTGCTATGTCAAATTCGGTACGACCTCGAGTCTGTCTGGGAGCCCTCTTTTGAAACGTGCAGGGCAGCTCCACACTTCGCGGCTAATGACCGTCTACCATATGCAAGATGGCGCCCTGGGGAGAAACGGATGGGAGGGTGTGCAGGTCAAGATGGAGGGTAGGACAGATACTTTGCAAAACAGTCAGAGTGGCAAAAGGGGAGAAGCTTTCGAGGAGATATCGCACGTGTCAATCGCAGCACAAGTCACAAGAGCGTTGGCTTCGCGCCCGGCACCAGATGTCAGCGAAAGGGACATTGGCGCTTCGGGCTGGGTTCGAGCAAGACTTCCGATGGATCGACCCTAAATGCCCTTGATCTGCGGTCCGATCGAGGCCAGGGAAAGAAGGTCTTGACAGGTTTGAGCGCGTAGATTGAGCATTGGAAGCTCATCAAGGTTGGAGCGAAGCACTGGATGGAGACAGGCTCGACGGGCTAGCCCCATCATTGATGGCCGCCTGATCCTGCCGGCAGAGTAAAGCCACAGGCTGGCATCGCATGCAATGCGCCGTAGTGGTGTAGTCATATTCGCTCATATGGGTCGGGTTTCGTGAGGATGGGTGGGAATGGGAACCTTGACAAGGATGAGTTGATGCGGAAGCCAGTCTCGAGCCGCTTCCGGCCCGAGATTGGACAGCCCGTTAGGTAGCTTCTGCAGCGTGCATATGCGGTTGCCTTTCACTGCCAATCAACGTCCATATCGCCGACGTCGCCTGTTTCTTCACTCGGTCGGGCCAAGGAGGGCGCTTATTGGGCTTTCGAAAATGGTGGAAGGACTTTCTCGCTCACGGTGGTCCTCAAGATTGCGTACCCGGGACCGGGCTATGCTCTCCAGAATCCACCGTTTTGCAGAGCGCTATAACCAGCTCCGGGTCGGATTCTGTCAAGTTCCTGTACCACCGAACCTTGCAGGACGAATCATGGCACTGCGCTGCTTGTTACACGACATGGCCGTTGGGGTTGACCGAGGATCAGATCTGTCCCCTTCTCCAAACGAACCTCTGAAAAGTAACGATAATGATGGACGATAATGTCCTGGGGATAAACATTGAGCATTTATCACCATCACAATCTCAAGCTCACGGCCGTGCTTCAGTGGCACAACCGCACCTGGCACCTGCATACATGCGGATCAGTCCGCTTGTCAAGTCCGTGCTCTGCCAATTCCGTGCAGAAGTGACTGTTTCTTCACTACTACCGTAGTACTGCGAAACGGATAGCCTGCGACACTTCAGTCATCGTTAGCTCCACACCCGCCGACTCGGAGTACTGTAGGACACTTCAAGCCTGTGCACACGTAGCCCCTTTCGCCTTCACTTGAGTTACTCGAAGCAAGAGAAGTAGCTTTCCGGTCTCGGAAAGGGAATTATTCGAAAGGAATATTGGTTGGTGGACTCCTGGTCAATCCTGTTATTGTTTACTGTAGATTGGCTTGACTACAAGTATCTGCCCCAGGATCGTAGTTTAGACGCCGACACTAAACCCTCTTAAACCTGGCCGTTATTATTGATCGCTATCGACATTCAACATCCCGTTCTGCGAATCGCCCATCACACATGAAGCCAGATCCTCTCCCCGCGGCCGCTGAAAACAAGGACTAGATCAACAGATGACCCAACCGCGCCATCAAACGCCAGTCACTATCACATCGAGGAGCAGCCGGCGGTCGTGATTCCCGCAAATCCTCCACTGAGTCCTGCTCACCAGGAATGTTATCCCTGCTTTTTCGGGACCAAATCCGTTGGGAAAGTGCACTGAGAGGGATGTGCTACTTTCGATCGGTTTCCCAGTGCCCAGCGTTTACTTGAGCGACCGTTCGGAGGAAGATCTCGTTGATATAGCTGGACGGTTGTTGAACTCATCCTACCAGGTTCTTGCGACAAACGCGCAAGATACCTTGGGCACGATGTAGCAAGGGTAGAGGGGAGCTTCGCATCGTTCCAATGGAGGACTGCTGCCTATGTGCGGTGTTAGCAATGTTGACTTTTATCATAAGGTCTACAGAAAAGCGCGACTAACTTAGATACTTCGGTTGTTGCAAATGCCTTGTGAATTGCTGACACTCATTCAGGCGCTTCCGCAATGGGTGTCATCGGCTTGGACGTCCTCCGCTGTTTGCGCGAACTACATGTCCGCTTCCTTCGCGATAGCTCATGTCCCTGCGACGCATACAGCGGAGCCAGCGGTAGGGACTGGGTCGTCACAGGCCTGTCGTTGTGGCCCATAACAATGTGCCCTTGCGAATGCGCAGCATCATTCTGGGGCGCTTCGTCTGGTTCGAAGACACTGGGGTAGAGATCATCGTCCGATATGAAGGCGCTTGGCTCGTCTTCGGGCGACTGCGCGAGCGACGTGCGGTTTGGCCACGATGGGAATGCGCAAAAGGAACTTCCGCTTCCAAAAGATGTTCGCCGAGGGTAGATGTCGAGGAGGGAGTTTGTTGGTGACGGTGGTGGAGCTGAGGGTGATGTGGATATCGGTGATGGTGGTGATGTACTGACGAACATGGCGATGGCCGAATGAAGACCAGGCTTTTGTACAGGATATGCACAACGACAACAACAATATAATATAATATAGAACCGAAGACAAATCTCGTAGCAAGAAAGATTCTTACAATCTTGCCAGATCGCACCGAATATAAACAAACCAGCCCCATCCATCCTGTGCCACCCCACGGCACCACATCTAACCTAAGACACAGTCATCATCCCACAACTCGTGTCCAAGAAAACCCTCCCCGCGAGCCTCCACGCCCACGCGCACAAGTATCATTGGGACCACAACCACAACAATCAGGCGGTCACCTCACCGCCTCACCATCCCCCAAACACAAAAGCCATCAAATCATCGTCTCCACATGCGCAGCGACGGTGCTCACTGGCAGCGGGTCGTCGGGGCGGGAAAGTAGCGGTGAATGAGTGACGGGCGTCACATACTCATCCTCAACACAAGTGGTCGCCATCCATCCATGATTTATTGATTGATCGATCGTCACATAAGGTAGGGGACTCGAGGTGCACGCACGTCTTACGGCTTACCTACATACATAGTCAAGTAAGATTTAAGATTTATGGAACGAGGGATCGCGCTTCGGATCGTGAGGGCCGGACGGGATCCCCGCCCGCCCCCCGCCCGCTTGCTAAGGTAAGGCCTCGCTCGGGCTTGCTTACTCGTCCTTCTACCTTACCTTAGGTTCCCCGATCGTGGTCGTGGGGTCGGTCTGCTTGGTCTGCTCTAGACCTTTGTGGATTTACCGTGGCGATCTCTACATAACTTGTTGGATCTATCGTGAGTGTGAGTGTGGTTTGAGGCGTGGGGGATAAGTTCGTGGATGGATACTTCAGATGGCTCCGAGATTTTCGGTTCAGATGGATGTCTAATACTTGCTTGTATGTCTGTCTGTCTGTCTGTCTGACTGACGATGTCGGGCTTATTTTGGCTTGGTTTGCTGGGACTACTGATGGGGAAATGGGGGTTGATGGTTGATGACACTTGGACACAAGGTAGAGTAGAGTACACGTAGGCAAGGTGAAGCTATTTACATGTACGTGTCAGATGCGATGCATGCATGCGTGCGTGCGTGCGTGCGTGCGTAGGGCAGAGAAGTAGTGGCAGTGGGGCGGGGGATGATATTATTGGTCTTGGTCTTGGACTTGATCTCGGGGCTCGCGAGGTCTTGGTATTGAGGCTTATATGGAGGTCATGTGCTACCGCGAAGTTTCGCTCATCAAGAGTTGCGTTGAGGGTATAAGTAAAGTACATGTAGTATGTCGACTGTCGGAGATGGGAATGGTGATATTAGGATAAGTTGAAAACTACCTCCGATTGTTGAAGGGTGAAAGATTTCTTGGCTCGGCACTTCCGTTACACAAGATGTACATGATGACTGAAAGCTGGTAGAAGAGTTCGGCGATAGGATATAGGATGGGTAAGGCAACGGGGAATAGATGTGGCAATGTTTAGGAATCCTAATGTATCCTATGCTTAGGTACGGCGTATACTAAGTTCTTTGTGAGCGTCTAAGTTTAGAGTAGGATTTATTTAGTCAAAGAGAACACCTTCCGCCGGATTGTACTCTACATTTATAGCTATATGTAGTGGATGATGCCTTCTTTACACGTTTCCTCTTACAATTTCTCGGTAGGATCAACAGGTTGCGGAATCTCCCATCTCTATGACGCATGCAAGCCTTACTGACTCTTAACAAGTTTTCTCTTCAAATGGTTGACCGTCTCAGCCCACAAAGAAGTCGAAGTCGGAGGAAGGAGCGGAGAACAGGACCGAAGTTTTCTAGGTCTTGCCACAGTCACTTAGGGCTGTCAAGCTTCCAAGGAAAATCGGACCCTATTCGAGACTGGTCCGGAACCTGTCTAGCCGGTGGTTTGGCTTATTGACGTTGAGCAACGAGTAGAACGCTGACATTCGGAAACATCTCACCTATCTGCTTGTTGAATACCTCAAGCGAGTCAGTGTCACATCTTGGGGCTTGATTATCAGAGGAATTAGCCACATGACCGTCGATGATGGAGTACCCGATGGTACCGATAAAGATCCGACTCGTCTGCTCAAGGTCATTGACAACGGCGATGTTCAGCCCATTGCTGAAGCCGCAGGTATCATGGGCGTAACAGCGGGGTATGTGATTACCTGTGTGAGGTACGGCTGCTGAAGACTCGAAACGCTCTCGACTAAGGCCCCATAAGGAACCTGAGCACGGCGGGCAATGAAACAAAGTTCAGGTCAATTCCTATGCCGCTGTACAACTCCGATAGCTGCTCTGCAGTGTTGGGTCTTGGGTCTTGGGTCTTGGGTCTTGGGTCTTGGCTCTTGGCTCTTACAGGGGTACGATGTAGATGGTTCACCGTTGCGTACAGGTATATGTTTTTGAACTGATTTGATAGTTCCAAGGTCTCCGGTAGGCATGGCGAAAGTGAATGAGTTAAGGAACAAGTGTGTTGTCAGAGACCTGCAACACGGTTGTAGGATGTGACGACCATGGTCGACAATGAAAGCGGAATACAAAAGCAGAGTTCTGGTGCTCATATCGGAAGGCCTTCAAACGTGTTGAGACCAGGGTCTTAGTAGCTAAGACTTACAATGTATAGTCAGACTTGTGGGGTTTGTCAAGGTCTAGATTGAACCGGCCGCATTTGGGACAAATTCGAGCTCGGGCGGTTTACCAAGTCGGTGACTGGGAAATCCATCGCCAACTATAGGCGTGTGGTGATGGTCAAAGTGGCCGACAGGTGATACCGCGTTGTCCATAAGGAAAGGATTGGGAAAGCACTGTGCAAATGTGACCGTTGTAAGTCTGGAGGCTCGCGGTTTGTGTGCATGCTGCCGTGAATGTATTGATAAGTCTAAGAGGTTGGGAAGTATATGTACTTTCTTCTTGCGTAGGAAGTCGGTGTACATGTTCGATTCGACTGCGGGTCTGCTGAGACCGGAGTGCTGGGTGCTTTACTACTGATATCAAGGTCTTCACCTGTGCAATCCTTCCGCAGAGGGTCATATCTTGCATGCATTGACTCCCTGACGTCTTTGTCATGACTGTTGTTTACGAAACCTCCTCCACAGCAATCAGATGAGCCTTCTTGATTCGCCTCATCATCTGGAGCGCCGAACAGATCTAGGTTGTTGGAGTAAACGCCAATCAAATCCGAAGCGGCCGGCGATCAAAACGCCCCTCATTCGTGCTTCATGCCATACAAGGCTCTTCAAGACTTCAGAAAATGCAAGTCGGTGTGTTTCTGTCTTCCAAGAGTTGTTTCTAAGCGCAAAGGAAGTAACATGACGGAAACGCTGAAGGGCATCCGGGGATCGGTTGATGACGGCAGTTCAGCTAGGGCGAGATACCCAAAACCTTGGAGTATGGAGGCCCTCTTTGTAGATGTGGTTGCAGCTTCTACTGATCCCCGATTTCGACGCGGTGGCGGTGAGTGCTTGTCACTCTCTGCGCGAGGTGTGAGATTTGGAGTATCTCCTGGGATTTTGGTATGGCCACCGCGCTCATAGCCTTGACGATGATCTTCGCATCTGATTGGCTGACTGTATCTTGATCTTGCTGCTGCTGCCAGCTGAATTGGGAACAGTGGGCAAAAGATGCTGGACGTTGACAACCGAATGAGCTGGACGCTTGTACCGTTAGCAATGTAATAGACAGCGGTTGGACAAGTAAGAATAGTATTGTTTCCTCATCAATCTTTCTTGAAACTCCAGTCTAATGGCTGTTCTGACTAGACATTAGCACCACTTCCGCCAAAGAGGATACACACCTGCGTGAGGCCGACACGCTACCCAATCATCAATATATAGCTACTCATGGTCTGGCAGAGTTCGCTGTTGTGTGAGCGTGGTGTTTTGATCGTCTCCCAGACCTAATCGACTTCGAAGCAAACGCAGGATTTCCCAGGCAGCGTCCCTGGACAACTTGCTTTACTTCAAGTCAAGAACATATCATCATTTCGCCGGGTCTGTGGTCCACCTTGGGAATGGCCCACTACTTCGCGCGTACTCAGCCTACTCTCCTCCAATTCCCAGTGTCTCGCAGCATTGGTCGGACGAAGTCCCTTCGATTGACAGCCCGAAGAGATCTCTAGGCGAATTAATCTTTGTCTGCAATCGCTCAACGAGTAGGGCTTATGATTGCACTATTCGAGGTCTCCTGGAAAGGATAGGAATAACTTTAAGTATTAGGGTTTCCCATGGTACTCCGTAACATAATGTTTGCGGGAAGAACGGATTGCACCACCTTCATGCATGTCGTGGCTTGTGCGAAGGATCTTCGGCTGCAGCATTCTACTCCACGGAAATACACTTGGAGAAATGCCAGAGCATTGGAACAGAGCTCCACTCTTCGTATCGTGGTCATGCTCGGAAAGTCTCTCAGCAATTTTGTCATGTTGACTACGGTCATACTGCGTCTTCAATAAGCCGCTATGCTTGACGATGAAGCCACTTAGCACAGAAAGCAGTGCAATGACTTTGTAGAGGTAGCTTGGTGGAACGGCTTGAAGGCGAAATATTTCATCCAGTTATTAGTCCAATGGAGGAATTGCTGACCCGACGTTTGCTCAGAGTCGTGCATCGCCAATAAGGCTTGTATATTACGCAAGTCGGTGTGTTGCTTTAATATCTGTTCTTTGCCACCGCAATGATAAATCGCATGAGATTCCACTAAGAATAAGATTTTCGTATGTGCCTTAAGTGGTGAATGGATTAGTATCAGCCCAGCTAGAGAGGTTGATTGCTTTTCTCTTGTCGCAAATTGGTACTATGACTGGGACATGATTTTTTGAACCGTGGTGTCACTAAGCTGCATTCCCTAACCGCGTAAGAGACAGTCTGACGACATGTTGTAATGAAACCGCAGAAGAAAACGGGTACCGCCCTCGGGTTCGCGCACATGGGAGTTTGGAGGCACAGAAGGAAGCCTAGGATCAATGCACCAAGCAGGTCGAGGTAGAAGTACAAGCCGAAGGAAAGAGGAGATGTGATAGCCACTGTGTGAACAGCAATAGAGGCTCTTGGCTTTGCCCGCCAAGCCTAGTGCAGCCTTGTATCGATGTCGTTCAATTAATGCATACTCCCGACTCACTAAGCAAACAAGTGTTAGTGACACGACCAAATAGAGATAAGACTGATGCTTACAGAGATCTCATCCATGCCAAGATCCTCACCACCATTTGAAGCAGCAGGCTGCAAAGCTCCGCCAGCAGCGGCGTCGGCTCCGGAAGCGGCAGTACCGTTGACAGCGTTGGCGTCAAAGTAGTCCATCATCTCTGCATCGAGTTCTTCAGCAGTCTTTGCCTTTGGGCGACCAGCATTGCGTCCACGACGACCGGCACGCCCACCTCCGCGGCCACCACGGGTAGAAGCGCCATTAGTAGCCTTAGTAGTAGTGGCGGGCTTCGGCTTGGCCTTCGGTTGACTGGACCAGCTTTAGTCAAGGCCTCTACTAGCCTTCAATTGGAAAGGAAACGTACGCAATTCGCTCGCTTAGAGCCTTCACCGGAGCTGGAGGTGGAGCTCTAGAAGCATCAAGGACGACCTCAATCTAGGGCATGTTAGATGATGCTTGAGATGACGGATAACGATGCGGAACCCACCCTCATAGGTCTCTTATCAACGAGCAGGCCGTTGAGCTCGGCAGCGGCTTGATTGGCACCGCCGGGTCTGCTGAAGATGATGGTCGCAATGCCACGGCTGGCACCATTTGGACCATACGTAAGGGTAACGCGCTTGATTGGACCAACGGATTTGACAAAGTATTCCTATATCAGAGAAGGAGCGAATCGAATTAGTCCATTCGTCTGCCGGATAATTCGATAGAAGCACGCATGAGTCCATTTGCAAGGAGCCTCTCGACTGCGAATGAAAGAGACGTCTCAAACACAATCCCTGAGGGCGGGTGAATTTCTCAGGTCAGAGCATCAGCGAGCGAGCAGTGAGATTTGTTTCAGTACGGTCAGTAAGCCCTCAACGAGAGAAAACAGAAATATGAGGTCATCCGGGCTCCAGAGCCACCGTGAGAGGTCGGTTCGATCAACTTGGCCGGGGGGAGGGTCCGTAGGCCTTAATATGGGATACCCCAAAGCCTCATAATGAATGGAGGACAGGCTTTCGGCGATGAACTTCCATGGATAGAGCGCGCGCCGCATGTGGCTAGACAGTAATGGTCCCCGCTACGTGTGACATAGCCCAGAGACTGGGTAGATCTGAAGATTCTGCCACGCCTAGAGACGTAGCCGACGCTCAAATGGAAGCGAAGGAAGCGATCACGATTCGTGGATTATGCCAGACTGTGCGGGCTGTTGCCATGGCTGCAATCGTGCTCAGAATGTAGGATAAAGGCAGTATGTCTTGCGGCAGAGTTGATCTTCCTGAGCTGCGGTACAAGGCGCTGTCGTAGGGTCGTAGATGATCCAGATATCCTCGAAGCAGATGTAGATAATACGTGGAGTTGGCCTGCGACCTTTGCGGATCAGGTTGCAATGTGGCTCTGTGGTGTTATGCTGTGCTGTTTATCTCACTGCTGCACTCGCTGATGCTCGGAGTGCCATATGACATGTCGACCTCAAAAGCCTCATTTCAGATACCCATTACGCAGTCCAATGCACGCGCCGTCACCCTCTCGTCCACACGAAAGCCGGCAAAGCTTGCTTGCTAGGCAGCTAGGTAGCACAGCTTGGTGTTTGCAAGACGAAGACCGCATCTCAACTTTCATCACTCTGCGTCAAGCTTCAAGGCAAGCGAGCAAGAGTTGAGAGAACGAGATGTAGGTCTAGGTGAGGCTCCACAGATGCCGCAATACATGGACGCATTCTCCACGGACGCTCGAACGATGTTCGCGGAGTTCGAATATCTCAAGAAGGATGGCCATGAAAGTCCAAGGCTTGATGGCCTCTCGTTCAACATACCTTGATCTGGCTCTCGTTCACATCGGGAGGCTATTGACAATGAAGAGTAAGCACACGACGTGAGAGAGATCATGAATTTATACAGGAGCTAGATGAGGTCTTACCAAATTGCTCACAATGATCTTACTCTCTCCATTTCCAGCGGCTGGTCCAGTGGGAACTGTAGCTCTCCCGCTGGCCCTTGTGTTCTTGGTCGTCTTCTTGATCCCTCCAACTGGTGCAGTTGCAGTAGCACCGTTCATCTTTCCCGGAATTGGAGCACGACGGCCGCGTCCGCGACGAGCGGTCTGACGGCGAGTGCTGAGGATCTCGTCGAGAGATTGATCGAGTTTACCGGACATTTTGTTTGTCTGAGTATCTTTGACTGGGTTGGGTAGCTTGTTAGACTCAAGGTTGCGACCAGAAAGCTATTCAGCGCAGCGGGCTTGTGATCTGAAAGGTGGCAGCCCGCGATCGACTTGATCAGAAAAGCTTGATACAGTCGTAGATAAAGTCGCAGGTGAATACAGGATGTGGTAGATGGGAAGAGTTGAGCTGACTTTTCCCTAATGTTTGGCTTTCGCGTTTGCCGCGTTGTCGCCTTGCTGTACAGCGAGACAGTTGAAGACTTGTGGATAGTGTAGGCACGACACTGAACCAAGATGTAACCGCGTGATTGAGTGGAAAAGATCGGTTTTGATGATGATTACGAGAGTTCCGACGTTTCGATGGTTGATGGCTATTGAGATCGTGATGTGAAAAGATGTTGGTGGTCGTACATAAGGAACGGAATGGATATTGCGCAGAGGAGCCTGCACTAAGCCCGATCGGTCACCGAAACAGATTTATCAGTGAGCTTCGATTGCAACACTTTAACAATGCAGAAGCCACCTTTCAAACGCATCTACGAGAAAGCGCTGACCGTTGCCATGAGCCGCAACGCATCTTTTATGGCTATTTCAAGCCATGATAGCGAAGTTATATCATGATTGTGTACCAGCAATCGCTGTGGCAAGATCATCGCCTTTCCATGATTTCTATCTCAATGTCTTTGCGGATAGATCATCTATTCTCCAGGACATCTTTGAGTACCAGACATATCGGGAGGACGCCTTGCCAACGCTGGAAAATGAAGAGCCCATGACCATGAGACGCGCCTGGACATTGTGTTTTATCCGATCCATACGATAGCATTTACGCCGAGCCACTCCTATCCCGTTCCGTGACTGAGAAATACAAACCCATCAGCTCTTCAGAGCCTCTAAGCGGCCCCTCATCTGAGCCAACGTAGCCTCTTGATCCTCGAAGTCTTCGTCCTCTGCTACCGGCCCCTCTTCCACCGGCTTTTCATCCACCTTCTTTCCTTCAACCTTGCCTAGCTTGCCTTGTAGAACCTCTCCTAGCACCTTATCTACCTCCGTCTCCGCCTCCTCATCCTCCCCTTCTAATAGCTCGCTGTCTGGGAGACTATCCCCAACCATCTCTTCGATAATTCCAGCCTTGACTAGCTCTTGGCTCAGCTCCCTCATCGTGCCTGTAAGCTCTGGTAATCTGACGAGGCTGTTTACATCCTTCATAATCCCGGTCGAAGCCCGGATGCTGCCTTCGATCTTCCTTACGGCGAACGCTTCGTTCACCTGCATCTGCACACTATGTAATTGCGCCTTGCTCGTAGCTAATCTCGAGCTTTGTTTCCTTATCCTGATTAATTCTCGGGCGAACGTTCGTGTCTCGATAGCCGCCTGTTTCGCTTGGGATGGGTTGCGCTGACCACGTTTTGAGGCCTGTAGTATGAAGCTCTTGGTCTTTGAATCAAGAGCCTTGAGCTGAGCCATATCACGATCGAGTTTGCGAGTGTTTGTGCGGATCAGAGTATTACATTTTCGCATCTATGCAGTAGGTCAGCACAGCGGTCGGACGATTTCTATGAGTGTACACAGACTTGTGCTGCCGGGTCGGGCTTCCAGAAGACAGCTTTGATGGACTCCATGATGCGCAAGGCTGATTCAGCTCATGAAGAGAGTAATGTAAGCCTACTTGGGAAGTCAAGCAGCTGGTAGTGACAGTGTCGATGCTTGGTCTTTTGACCGCTTAGGCAAGCGCTGAGACCATCCAGTGACGTTGAATCTCATAAGCCTCAATTGTGGGGCAGCCAATGCTCAGTACAAGATCTGGTACTGTAGCTTTGCAATAAGGTATAGCACCTTATGTAGTGATTCAGAGAGACTACAGTCATTTCCTAGAGCTCACAAAATCACTCTTTGGGTATGTTTGAAGTAAAATTGCGTTGTCTTTCGAGAGCTTTCTATCGACGGCCATACGCAGCCTCATCCCGCTAAAATTGCACACACAGACTTTCTTCATCTGTGCAACAACATTTCGTTAAACCCTCAACGTCAACCTCAATTGCAAGTCAGATTTGCTCAACCCGGGTATCTGATAGTTCACCTTTCGAGACCACACTTCAACAACATCTGCACACTATGTCTTCGAATCAGACTACACCAGAAGGTAGGTTATATCACCTAAGAGCTCTGAACTGTCGCTGCCTTATTCCATCGTTGACCTAGCCTTATGTTTTGTTTGCTACTCGATTGAGCTGCTTTTCACTACTGCAAACCTGATTTTGTCGACGCGATGAACTGATCATTATCTTCTAGTCTTATGGGCTCAACGCTCATCAAAGACGGAACCTTCAAAGAACCTCATCTACCTCACCATATCCGTACCTGACGTCCCTCAGAAGTCGATGAAGCTAGATCTGAAGCCCGCGGGACTCACTTTCAGCGGGTACTCAGACACAAAGAAGACGACGTATCATCTCGAGCTCGAATTCTACGATGAGATCGACGTTGAAGAGAGCAAAACAAACCACACCGCAAGGGATGTGGAGCTCGTTTTGAGGAAGAAGGAGGCCAAGGAGGAGTATTGGCCTAGACTACTGAAAGAGAGCAAGAAGGCGCATTTCTTGAAGACGGACTTTGATAAGGTGAAGACTTTTACGTAGCCCCTGCGTATGAGCGATAGCTGACGGAATCGCAGTGGGTCGACGAGGACGAGCAAGATGCAGTGCCAGACGATGCCGATATGGGAGGCATGGGAGGCATGGGAGGCATGGGAGGCATGGGAGGCATGGGAGGTATGGGCGGTATGGGCGGTATGGGCGGTATGGGCGGCATGGGTGGCGAAGACGGTGGTTTTGGCGGCATTGATTTCTCAAAACTGGGCGCTGGTGCTGGTGGCATGGGCGGCATGGGCGGTATGGGTGGCATGCCTGGTATGGAGGGTCTCGGTGATATGGGAGGTGATGAAGACGCAGATGTGAGTCTCTCTCACAAGAGATTACGCCCTTCATGATAAACTGATATATATCTTTGTAGGACGACGATGACATGCCAGAGCTGGAAGACGAGAAAGGCGTACCAAAGACCGAGACGGGCGAAGATGTTGAAGAGGTACCTGAGGCAAAGGGCGAGACTGGCGCTTCAGCAACCAAGACAGCAGCGAAGATCGAGGAGGTGTCTTAGCTTTCAACATCGCGAACTCACGGTTGGTCGCAAAGAACTACGGGAAAGGAGAGTTAGGAAGACATGCATTGTGCACAAAGCAGGCCTAGTTACGTAATGAGACATATCCAAAATAGTTCCTAGATACAGAGATTAGATCTCCAGAACCTTCCATGCTGTGCTCGTGTACCGCCGTGTGTTTTTGGAGTAAAATTTACAACAGGTGTCAAACAATCAATGCTAATGCCGCTAAATCAGACTCTGTATCTTCGTGTTACGCAGCCTCATGGGCCGTCGCTGTCATGACCATTTACCCCATTCAACATCTCACCATAACCATTGACTCCATTGACCACAGCCTCTCCTCCACCTCCCCCACTACCACCAGCTCCGGCACCAGCCGCCTTCAACCGATCCTCCTCCTTCTTAGCCCTCAACCTCTCCGTCTCCCTCCTCATCGCCTCCAAGTTCCACGTATCCTCCTCATCCTCATCACCATCCTCATCCTCACTCTCCTCCGCACTAAGCCCCCAATCCCCCTTCTCGAACATCGCCCGTCCAGTCGCCTCCTTCGCCTTCCTCGCCTCGTCCTCCGCAGCCTTCTTATCCAACCGCTCCCCCTTCCATTTCGCGAACGTCTCGGGCGTTACCGGTGTAAGCGTGCCGGAGAGTTTGTGTCGTTCGGATTCGAGGAAGTCTTCTAATGTCAGGGTTTTGAGGGGCGATTTGTCCATGAGGGCTTTCTCGGCGGCTCGTTGTTCTTTGGTTTTGAGTACGAATCTTTGTTCCGGGGCTGTTAGCATACAAGCTAGCGCTTTGGGGGATTAAGACGGGGAGCGGGAAGGGAGATATACCCGGGTGGGAGACTGTGCTTGTACATGCATTTATCGCCGCCGTTCGGACACGTCCAGAACCAGCCGTACTTGCCGTTCTCCACTGCATCGATAAAGTACTTGCACACCTTATCTGTCGTAGTTTGCGGATTGCCATGCTTCGACATCACCACCTGTCTCAACTTCTCCTCATCCCAGTCCTCCATCCCATCTTCCTTCTTCTTCTCCTCGTCCGCCTCCCGCGTGTCCTGATATAAGTTCTTCTTCTCCCCTTTCCGCTCCACAGACAAATCATGCGAGAATTTGCATTTCTTCCCCTTCTCGCAATTCCCCTGCTTGTAGAATTGACACACCACCGTTTTGGGATCGACGCCAAAGGGCACCTTTTGCACCTGGACGGGCTTGAAGAGCTCGGCCGTCTCTCGTCGCGCTTCTTCTGCTGCGGCCTTTTCTTTCTCGCGTTGGGCTTTCTCGGCTTCTTTTCGCTTTTGCTCGGGGGTCTTGGCGGACGAGGCTGCAGCTTGGAGTTGTGCTATTTGTTTTTTTGCTGTTGATCCTTTTTTCTACCATAGATCAGCATCAACAACGACCCTGAGCGCCGTGTGTGTCTTGGATGTTCCGTCGTAGAGTTGGAAGTGAGGTCCTCACATTTTTCATGCCAAAGGTCTGTAGTGAGCACATCAGCCTGGATAATTCAAAGAGTAAAGGGCAAAGCGTTACTTTATCCTCGGCCAACTTCGCTGTGCCTTTCGGCTTGGCTACATCCTTCTTAGGCGGCATCTTTAGAGTGTTGCGCTCCCCTCACCCTAGGGGGGTTTCGTGAATTGAGAGAACGAACGTGGTCGTAGCGTAGGGTGATCCGGGTATCTTGAGGAGTCCTCCTGAGATATCGGACAAGATGTTAGGAAGCGTTGGTGGTTAGTTGTCTGCTAATGTTGAGAGTATTCCATTTTGAAGTGACGCAGGCACAGATGGTGGGGAGGGTTCGCCGGCGGAAGTCCTAGCGGACTGAATCGGGCATAGCCAATTGCAAGGGGAGCTCATACATTCAGAAAGCTGGCCTCGAAATCGCAGTCAACAAGCCACAAGAAGCCAATCCCCGGCGAACCTAACCTTAGGTTCCAACTCGTTCGTTTTGAATTCTGATAGTAGAAATGTAAGTCTGTGAATGGTTCCAGTTACAGTAGATCAGCCTGACTCATCGACTTCAGCGCCGAGCTCCACGCACCGCCGCAAATCTTCAAGCTCGCACATTGCAAACCCTCACACCATATATCCTGTCATCCTTGGCTCTTCCTCCTCATCATACGCGCAGCATGATATCCGACAACGATCTCTACTCGCTCGCCATCTTCCTCGGCTCCCTGTCCATGCTTCTCATCGTCCTGTACCATTTCCTCGAAGTCAACGCCCAGAAAGAGCCGTCAGAAACGATCGGGAACAACGAGAAAGTCGGTGCGAGACCCGCAGTGCAAGGAGGAGGGAAGATGGGTGCCAGATGATAGTCAATTGGTCAATGGTGTTGGGAATCAGAACGTGGTCATGGAGTAGCTGAACATGGAGGAAGTATGTACTGCGAATATTAGAAGGGTTTGCGAGGGCTTGAATGGGGTTTGCATGCAGCATAGTTGAGCGAGTCCATTGATCGTATGGACAATACCAGAAATACTACACAAGCCTATAGGGGACGCTTTCAAGCGTCTCTTCTTGGAAGTCGAGTCTTCGATATATGTGTAGCACTCTTCTCTAAGATACGATCGGATGAAGCTACATAGCCGGAAAGGATTATAATCTAGACGCTCTGGGCTGGTAAGCTATGGCATCGCTGTTAGGAATCCATTGCGTGCTGTCACTCAAACACTGTTACCCGTTTCACATATTCGATGGATTCAGTGAAGCATCGAAGTACGGCTTCAATACGTACGAATTGTACGTGCCATGTTTGCTGGGTATCTAGCAGGACCGTTTATAAACATGGCCGGTCCAGCAGCGCTATGCCGCTGTGCACAAGGATAAGAAAGCAATGCTTCATTCAGAGGTCGCAAGGGACTCCGAGCGACGACACTTGTGGGCCCGCAAATATCTTGAACGATATGTTGTAATCGAAAGCGTCACTACTCACGTTTGAGCTACTCCTCCCCAGCTATCAGTATGGAAGCAGAACCTGCGGCAATCAAAATGAATCCTCATCTTCGTCAACGACTCTAACTGCAAACTCATTGTCCCGGAGCGCTGCTCTCCTTGCAGGAGTGACCAGAGTGCAACCGCCTCGCTCGATTCCGGGGCCAATAGCCTTCTTTCTTTGTTCCAGTGCTCTGAAGACTGCTTGGGCTTTTTCTAATTCCGTCTTATTCCCGTGGGCTTTGTTGAAAGCCCTCAGTGGTTGCTTCTTGGCCGGCAGGATGAGAGCATCTTGGGGTCCGCTGGATGAGGCCTGGGGAGTCATCCGACGTCCGTGGCGATCGCTCAGATAGTCAGATACATCGGTGTCAGGACCATCTATGATTCAAATATTAGCAAGAGACTAGATGATCCAGCTCATTGGTGAACACCAACCTGAAGGCCCTGCAGACGGACCGTCACCATAGCCCCAAGCAAATGCTTCGAGGTGCTTCCTGTCCATATGCTCGTCCCAAAGAGCTTCTGAACCAAAGTCAAGATGATGATGTACGCGAGTGTGACTTCCAGTTTTCCTGTCTTGCACGAAACTGACTTTGCCACAATCTGCCCACAGGCAGGGAATTCCACCAAACGCTGCCTTTGCGCGGTGGACTTTTCTTATATGCTTGCGCAGGGTCTCCAGGTTATGAAGCTCTGCCTTACAGTCTTGCCACTGACAATCATAAACTTTGTAAGACGGCTCAGCTCTGCTGGCGGTACTCGGACGACCTCTTGTTCGCCGAATTGGTTCCCGCGACTCGCTTTTGCGCTTGCGCTGAATGCCTGCACCTCTTCCCGGTGCAAAGCTTGAATTTATACTTGGGGAGTTGGTTTCAATGACAACGGCGAAAGGCTGATTCTCACAAGGTGTCGATGCGTTCCTGAGCCCAGATCTAGCAGGTGTTGTATTCGCGCTGGACTTTGGCCGAATTGGAACTGCAAACTGGCCAGCTGGAGGGCCGCTCGAAGTCGGTGAGGCAAGATTCTTCGACCCAGGGGGTCTGCCCCTTCGCCTTCTCACCATGTCTTCATCCGTGTCATCTTTGGAGGAGCTAGCTCGGAGTTGCTGCGCGCCACGCGATGAAGTAGAGCTTGATGCTCGAGCAGAATTGGGAGGACGTCCTCTGGGCTTCTTTCCATCCGTGCCAACAAGCTGGGACGTTTGAGCCATTCCTGGTATCCTAGATTCAGAGGTCGCTTCACCAGCTGCGTATGCCCTCATTTCACCATGAGCCATTGAGTCAGAAGTTCCATCAGCGCCTGCCGTCTGACCTGAAGGTTTCTTCTCAGAAGTGAAAGCCTGTACCCTTCCAGAGTTTCTGTCAGCATTGCCAACGTCTCCGATCCCAGCTGGTCTTGCTCGGTGTCCAGGATCATTGTGACGCCGCGGACCTCGTCGTTTCAGTAAAGTGCCTTTGCCAGGCTTTTGCACTAGGAGGTCTAGAGCCGCGATAGTCAGCACTGTCAACCAGACACAAAGTATAAGGATGTGATATTCACCATTACCAAGAACTTCTGCTTCACCATTTGTTGTGGACATTACACGTCTCCGAGCTTGTTGAGGAGGAGTTGCAACGGTGGTCAGATACTGAGCAGGAGTTACGCCGTCATCCTCATCATCTGCATCGTGCATTAAAGCATCCGGGCCCTGTACAGTGTTGACCACTGGATCAGGGTCAACGAGACCCCAGTCAAAAGTATCAAGGTCTGAAGTATGTGCGACAGCAAAGAAGTTCCTCCTAAGGTGCTCTAGATGGGCATTAAGAGGCCGCATGTCCGGATGACGACCTGTCGCAATCAATACGTCCCGAGCAATAGTCTTGGCATTGTACTCAGATCTTCGCAGGGCGTCCTTTTTGTTCAGAGGCTTGATTACATCCATGTAAAGGGCTTGCTTCTGAGAAAGGGGTCCTGAGGTCACGTAATTAAACCTAGAGATGTCGCCAGTGGTGATAGGCGTGCCGACCCCAGATCTTGGATTTGATGACACAGCCAAAGCTTGTGGGTCCGCTAAGGGAAAGGCCCCAACTGAAAGACCATCCTGAATTGTGCCTGATGTCCTGAAAGCATCCTCTTCGTGTCGCTTCTTCGAGGTTCTATGGAGGTCATCGTCTTCGCCAGACAAATCCTGGGTTAAATCGACAATGTCGTCGAAACTCCGCTTGCGCGCCATCTCTTCTTTTGTTACTACCCGTAAAGTAGAAAGTTCCGGGGTTCCATAATTCGGTGGTGGAAGATTCGAACTGATGGCGGCTCGTAAGGGGCCTCCCTTGAGGTTCGGCGCGACGCCTCGCTTAACACTAGCGTCGACTGCCATGTTTTGTGGCTCAACTTCTGTATCAAGAAGTGGTCCTTGCCTTTTCAGAACCTCGGATGACTTAGTCATGTTACGTTGATTGTCCCATCTCACGGTAAACCGCCTTCTCTTTTTAGATGCCTGCCGCTGGACTGCTCCGGCTATGCCTGAGCCAAAAATCCGATCAGTGTGCCCAACATCGGCACCGTTCTGGAGAGCTGGTTCTTTAATGGAGGGTGTTCCATGCTCGGTGCGAGCCACAATTTGTGATGCATCTCCGACGTCTTCGGACTGTCGATGATCATCCGAGTAGCGTGTAGCCGACAGCCCATGACCATTTCTATGTAGATCACCGTATCTGCCTAGTCTTTCTTCATCGTTGGCCGTATTGGATGACGGGGCTGGATCTTTACGGAATGCTCTAGATGTCTCTCCAACTGTAGGTAAAGTACCGATCGGCATGTGCGAATCTGCATCATCACCGTACGACTGCCGCAAGTGCGCAGCTTTGCGAGGTTGAGCCGGAGACCCATCTTTCCGTGGGCGACCCGGACCTCGATTTAGTATGCTAGGTGAGATAACAAAGGGCTGAGCAGGAGACCCATGTTTGCTTGGGCGACCGGGCCCTGGCCTCGGTGTCTCTGGCGCGATAGCAGACAACCCATCCATCGCAGTCAAGTTTGGCGGCCCGCGGACATTTGACTCCGCCATTGCGTTACTCGGGATAAGTTGTTCTCCTGGTGCAGTTGACGCAGGAGGGGTTGCGCCAGTGGATTTTCGCGACATGCTGTTTGCTTCGTTGAGGTTCTGCAGTGGTGCATTGGTGACAGACTGTGTCGGCACAGTTGAATTAACATCTGGGACGGCCGCCAGCAGTGATCGCGCAAAGTGACCTCTATCAAACACAAATCCCATGCCCTCAAAGCTTTCGCAAAGCTCGATGTAGCTTGGATTCGAGTCTAGTAAAGCGCGAATATGCGCAGTTGAGATTTTCTTACCAGCGTTGACGCTTGTGCAAGTCAATGCTATCTTAGCTGCAGTGGCTAAGGCCGTTTTCTTTGAGTCAGGCCAAATGATTCCTGCTGGCGAGTCGCTGTTCGATGAAGCTATAGGTGGTCTTGCAGAAAAACTTTGCTGCGCTTGCTGACTAGCTTGGAAGGACTGGGCAGGTACAGTCGATGGCGTAGGTGTTCGCGTCTGTGCTGTGTCTGAGTGCAAGGCATGTTCACCTTCCAAGCCGATGCTGCCCGACACTTGACGTTCACTCTGAGGGTGTGGTGGCACTTCAGAAGGCAATCTCGATGTTGGTCTGTCTTCCAGCCCAGCCGGTGAACGTATTCGATGCCCAGGCGTTGTTTTCGATGAGTCTAGATTCCCATTCAATTGCCCCGTCTGAACATATGACTTCAACCCAAGGGCCGATCCCGCAGGGAAGGATCTGTTCTGGTGTTCGTACGCCAGTGTTTGGGAAGTTTGGCTAGGAGTTGCCAAGTGATCCGACTGTGGAGAAGATCCGGTCTGTGAGTCTTTCACGAGCCGAGGCTTCCTTCCAGCACCACGTCTTCGACGCATAGCTGGGAACCTTCCTAAGTCCGGCAAGCTCTCGTCAGGTGGTTCCCAAGCTATGGGCTGCTGGACTAGAGTACGACTTGGACTCGGCAATTGGGAATCATGGGTATGAATAGCCGGTGTGAATCCATTCGTACCCAGAGGAGGTTGAGTCTGAGCTTGGCTTGACTCCTGGCCTGCGTGCGTTCCTTGCGAAAGCACTTGAGTTTTCGTGGATATCTGCAGCGTGCCCTGTGAAAGCACGTTATCATCAGTTATTTCAAGCTCAAAACACTGTCAAATAGACATCGAGGCGCGGATTACATGATCGTGGGACTTGATAAGATCACCAGAGATGGATGTGAAAACAAGAAAATGATGAGACTCATCTAGCTATGGTCAACATGTAGGCTTGCCATGACGGGAGTCTACATTTTGCACCATAGCTAACAGGGTGTGCTTGATAGCGAATGGCGATTCATAAGTAAAAGTTGAAAGCTGAAGTCGAGTGCTATTGTGGATGAACATACCTTCTTCACTTGTTCCCAGATCTGCAGGAATAGCGACGGATCTTTAGACTTGTATTCGCGCATCTTCTCGAGCATCAACCTCATTTCGGCCTCCATTTGTTCCTTGTCGCCGGAACCTGACCCGGTGGTCACAATGTTGGCATCCCTTTCGCTACGAACTGCAACATTTCCATTCCGAGCATCCGTGCGGCTTATAGCTGGGCCGCCTATCTTCTGCTGGTCACCCAAGATCGCGGTTCTCACTTCAAGACTCGCTTGGGGTAAAGCTTGCCGTTCCGCTGGTGGAGCAAGGGCAGACACCGGATCGGCTACATTGTTGTGCAGTGGCGATTTAGCCTGCGCAACCGTTCGTGCTTCCTCTGCTTCCGCAATTGCTTTACGCAGCTGGTACTCGTGATGATAAGGATTGAATACCCGGCTGGGATCGACAGTGATGGGAGCTGCAGGCAGAGCTGGCGGTGATTGATGCTGTTGATCGTGGTGCACTATGTTATGGAGCGAGTGCGACTGTGCATTGTTTTGTTCTTGACCTTGAGAGGGATGACGCTGCCGGGGTTGTTCCATCTGAGCCGTTGAATCTTGGAGTCCTTGCGAATTGTTGTTACGGAAGCTCGGCGTTTGATGTAGCTGCCTTGGAAGATGACCGCTTCGATCGGATTGTCCACTCGTTTGTGAAGTTGCTGTTGAGATCGTCTCCGTCTTAGGAAGGGCAGGGTCCAGAAGCGCAAATTTGTCTACTGGCGGCTGGGTACGCTGAGATGTGTTTATTGGACTAGGTTGGGAAGGGTGAGCGTTGGTTTCTTGAGCTCTGGGACTTTGCGTTCGATAAGTCGAGAAAGTCTGCCATCTTGGGTTCTCAAGTTGAACGCTCGGGTTTGCGTGCTGGCTCTCACGGGGAGAGTGTATACGGTGCTGCGGTACTGAGGATTGAGCTTGCTGTGTCGAGAACCTTGAATTGTATGCTTCGTATTGAGACAAATCAGCGCCACTATTTGATGTGAGTTTGCTAGAATATCCTTTATAATGACTCGGGACATCAGGGTCAGAGATTGGTCCGACTTGGCGTTGTCGGTAAGGTTCGTAGTTGGCATTGGCTAATGAGGAGTTATCGTACCCAGAAGCCGACTGCTGCTGTGGGTTACTGGACCTGGGCTTAGACTGAGAGTGACTAGAGCTGACACTATCTGACCGGACGTGATTATGACTGTTGTTGAAAGGAGTAGTGCTATTGTCACGCATCGGAGAGACTAAGCGGGCAGGCGGCGTCTGCATGCGTCTCTGGTTCATGCCATAGTCCGACGCACTCCGCCTGTTCGTTTGCGATAGTTGGCCATCTGCTCCTGAGGACTCCAAGCCTGAAGCATACGCAAGACTACCCAGAGCAGATGTATCGATGTGGGAACGTCCGTTCCTGCCAACACCATTCATGTATTGAGTTTGTGGACCAGAGCCCGAGGTCGCCGCCATAGAACCTTGATAACCCCTAGATGTCACATTCCCGCCAAGGTACCACTGATCAGGCGGGACCTGGGGTGAAGGCTGCTGCCGATCATTTAATTGCCGTGGCTGGTTTGTGGTGGAACTTTGGACACCAGTCTGCTGCTGATGGTAAGGCGACACTGAGAGATTGGAGACGGCTGAGGTCCGTTGCTGGTTTGGTTGACTCTCTTGTCTGCCAGTGCTTTGTGAGGTGGGCTGATTGAAGTAGTGGGAATAGTTGTATCCATTGTAGGACATGTTTAGAAGACCTTAGGACAGGAGTTGCTCTATCTGTTAGGGAAGCACCCTCAGTCAGCAAGTCCATCCTAGAGCAGTGCCGTCCGCTTCTCACTGGCAATGCGCAAAATTCATTCTGCAAGAGAGCTTACTGCGACTTGAAGCAGCCACCGGTCAAAGGAACGCCGTCATGTCGTCCATGCGTTTGTCCAGCTTGATATCTATAGTCCGAAAACCTTCATGATAGCATAGTCCATGAGGGTTCTCTGCCGATGGATTTCAGCAACCTCTGTCGTGGACTTTCTGCATTTGTACGTAGATAGTTGATGTGAGGTGCATTGACGCGCTTTATGAAGCCGAAAGCCAATCGTTCGCTTCTCGCCGAAAACCCTACGCTAGTGACCGATGCGCGCTAGCTTGAAAATTACGCACACTCGTGAGGTTAAGCCAAATTGAAGATCGCCAACCCATTCTTCAACGACACAGCGAAGAGACAGCATACCATCTTCCGCGATGACGAAGATCAATACATGTATGTGTACACTATCACTCTGGGTTTTACAGGCTGTCAACTCTACCAATGTCCTCCACGCTCCGGAGGAGAAACTTGCTGACCATGAGTGAACTTCCAGCCCTCCATTCCTCGCGGAGGAAGTCGCGCAAGGCGCACTTCAGTGCTCCTTCCAGCGTCCGCCGAACCATCATGAGTACACCGCTGAGCAAGGAGCTGAGAGAGAAGCATAATGTACGAATACCCTGCCATGTAGCGGGAGATCACGCATTGCTGCGAGCAAATGGCTTGGCGCTGCAAATATTAGAGTAACGATTGGTCCTAATCCATGCGTATCTTTAGGTCCGCTCAATTCCAATCCGCAAAGACGACGAAGTCTTCGTCACCCGAGGCTCCTGCAAAGGCCGAGAAGGCAAGATTGTTTCCGTCTATCGTCTCAAGTATGTCGTCCATATCGAGCGTGTTTCTCGCGAGAAGTCAAACGGTCAATCGGTCCCAATCGGCATCCACCCCTCGAAGTGCATGATCACGAAATTGAAGTTGGATAAGGACCGAGAGAACATACTGGACAGGATAAGCAAGGGTAGGGAGGAGAAGTCGAAGAGAAAGGAAAAGGAGAAGGCATGAAGGATTTGAGTCTAGTTGATGGCGCAGGCCGGAAAGAGTTGCAACTAATGCTGTCTGCTGTCTCGTACTTGTCCACGATGCATCAGACGCTGCACCCTTTTAAGCAGGAAATGAAATCAAGGGATCAGAACCACAAGCATGGCTCATTCAGTGTGACAGCCTACAGATTCTAATATGACCTGTTGCAACTGTTTCCAGTAGGTTCTCCCTAGGTAACTTTGCTCGCTCCCCAAGCTCCAATGTTGGATGCTTTCTCATTCAAAGCTCAAAGCGCCAGTAATATCTCCTCGCCAACCTCCCCCAAATCTCTTCGAGAAGCGGACGGAATTCATCTCAATGGTTGTCTGAGGTATACGGCTCGCGCAGATCAACGCACAGCGTCTCCTTTCACACGTGGATCTAGACGCTCTCGCCTGCAGACTGTCCTTCTAGGCCTCCTTTGGCTGCTGAGCTGAACAGTTTAATGGCGAGGGACAGGTTCGCTCTTTGTCGTCATCTATTGGACGGATCTCTGCACACTACAGGCAGGTTCTACGTATAGAAATCTAAACCAAATCACAAATCCTATGTCAAGGGTCTCAAGCCATTCTGACTTTGCCTTGCGGATCTTTGCATGGTAGGGGATGCTTCTGCAGAAGGGAATCCAAACCCGAACCACGAAGTATTCCATAGATCCCCAAGTCATCTTAAATTGGCGTACGGATATGAAGCTATCCTTCGAAAAGATCGTAATGCAGCACGGCGCAGGATGGATGCTTGCCGCTTCTGGAATACCAGTCACGAACCCTTGATCTCCCATTAGAGCGGCATAGAATCCTGGAGTGTTTTATTCAGAATAGCCTGCAGCGAACTGCATCAAAGGTCCTTTGTCCTAGCATTTGTCGTGTTGTCGAGTGGCCTGCAGAGACTTGGCTTCGCTGTAAGCTGCCGTCGTTCATGAACTTAGGGGGAAGTTGTTATTACGTGCTGAAGCTTGGTTGGGCTAACAAATTCTGAGCCTTAGTAATCGACATGTCCGAATGTATATTCTCACAGCATCTCCAAAGTTCATTTTCGCGATTTCACAGCACCGCAAGGTCTATCACTAGACAAGGTCCTGGACACATCCCATCTTGCTAAGCTCTTGCTAACGTCTTCGTCCCTTGACAATGCTTGTTACATTTTCCACCCCATATGGAGATACCACCATGCATAGCCCTACACCGGAAACTGCAATCGGTGGTCTCATGGCCGCATTACCACATCTTGACTTGTTGACATTCCTTACGATAGCGCAAAAGCTCGATGTTGATCTTCTCCCAATCACATGGCACTCTGCTCAAGGAAAGATCGGTTCAGGTGGCACGGGCCATGTCAATCAGTCTCTTCTGAACGCTCAGCTCAGCTTTGCTTTCAAGAGATTCAAAGTTGAAAACGGTGCTCGGCGAGACGAATCTGAAGTATTCAAGAGACTTATTGCCGAAATTCTGGTTCTTCAGTGTCAGACCATCAGAGACCATCCTAACATCATTGATTTTTATGGAGTCAGTTGGGATGTCGAAGTTGACGCTTCAGGTGGTTTGCTTCGCGTCTTACCCGTTCTGGTCTTCGAAAAGTCGGAATTGGGCAGTTTGGCTACCTTCCTGAGCTCTTCCAAGCGTTCTTTATCAATGGAGACTAGACTGCGGCTTTGTAGAGACGTGGGAAACGCCCTAGCGACTATGCACTCTTGCAGTAAGTCAAAGCTTCAATATTGTGAAATGCTTAGTGACTTAGACTTGAAGACATCATCCACAGCGACATCAAGCCTGAAAACATACTGGTATTTTCCGATGGAAATAACGGGTTTTTGGCAAGGATCATAGACTTTGGTTATTCTTGTCTTGGATGTAAAGAGGATGATGTGATCAGGGTAGCAAGAACGGAAGGCTGGGAAGCTCCCGAATGGCATGAGAGAGGGTTCACCATTAAAAATGCTAAAAAGACTGATGTGTACTCCTATGGTAAACTTTGCGGCTGCATATTATTCGGCGATCAACTTTCCGGCAAACCACCATTTGATATGAAAGCGACGCTTGGGATGCTAGAGCCTATTAACCACCTCGACAATATTGATCACTCAAGCCTGGAGAAATTCTTCACGCTCAGTCTTGAAGTTGAGCCTAGCTTGAGGACTGGAGACGTTGGAAGTCTTACACGAGCGCTCTCTCTGGCTCTACGGTCTGATCAGGGGTACCTAGCACTATTCATATTGTAGTGCAAGCAACGTTAAGAGTAGGATACCTACTGATAGATCGCAGAGAACTCCACGACGCGATCACGTTCAACACAACTCGACATGCCGAGTTTCATGAGATCCCCGATGTGAGACCTTGATCTCGTCAAGGTGTTTATGTCCATGGCTCACAACTGTAGCTCCTTCAAGACTTTGAAAGCCTCCAGGATCTGAATTACCTCGTCCGGGTCCACATTCTCGAGGAACTCAAGCGAAAGGCGAATGGAGACTGTGCAACATGCCGCAACGGTGCTGCATTACAGCTGTCGTTCTGCTATGAATATGCCTTTGCGACTAAAAGGGACGTGGCCGCCGGCGCCGAGTGGCGCAATCGCTGTGGGCAAACAGCAGGCACCGCTTCGAACCTTAGTTGGGCGAGGTTGAAGCCATATTCGCGCACATATAAAGGGAGACTCAAATCCACTGGTGCGGCCATGTTCTTTGATGTTGACCTTACTGATGAGTATGCCCGCTCTGGGGTGGTTAATGGCGCAGTGAGCAATTATTGGGAAGAACTGTCGGGAAGGTTTTCATCCGAAACATATGCCGGCCTTACACACCGTCTCCGAGACACACTTGGGGCGACTGGCATAGATGAAACGGAGAACCTGGAGACGAAGCTCAAAGCATTGACTATGACACAGCCGGTGGACCAATCGCTAATTGATACATTGACTGGTCTCAACGCGGAAGCAACCTTTGGGCTAGACACTGATGACTACGACGGATCTGTGAAATTTCAGCAACAGCTGCGGGAAACAAGCCTGAAGCACTTGGGGGAAGAGCATCCATTCACTATTAGCGTTATTAACAGACTCGCCCATAGCCTCCGGCTTTTAGACCCGCAGGAATCGCTCGAGCTTCGGGACCAGGCTCTCAAGCTGACGACCAAAAGCCGTGGCGCGGAACATTCCGAATCGATGCTCACCGTCATGAATTTCGCCGAAGCGCTTGCGGACGTCGGTAGGACGGAAGAAGCCTTGGCTTCCGGAACCCAGGTACTCGAAGCCAGGATTCGCATGTCGGGAGAAGATCACCGCGAAACCATTCGCGTCATGGACAATTTAGGGAATTATCTTTCCACCATGGGCCGGAACGAGGAGGCTGCATCATTTCAACGGAGGGTGCTGGAAGCACTGAGGAAGAGATCGCCTCCAGATCACCCCTTGGTGTTGATGGCTCGGTCCACGCTGGAGCAGACCATGGAGAAAATTGAGAAGAATCCGCACAAGGCGAGGGAATCAAGTCCTACCATGAATACTGGTAGATTCTGACTGAGCAATGAGGTTCAGCAGGTTCAATCATTGACGAACGTGCCTCAACTCTCGCGCCAGTAAAGATAGCGCTCAATTTGCGTTAGATATAGTCTACATGTAAGTAAGTACCGTTCGACTGAGACTATCTGATATCCATCATGATCGACCACACATAAAGAGAATGCCTGCAGTGGGAACTCGCAGCTCATAACAGAGAGAATCGAGATGCTAGGGCAGATATGAGTTTATCTTCCGCCTAAATAAAATAATAGACATCTGAGTTCGACCACAGCTGTTCCTGTAGTACGCAAGCCTTGTGATGGTGGGCCAAATTGCAAATAATGTCTATGGAGACAAAGAGCGTTTCCGCTGCCTTTAAATTCAGTAATATTTGTTGTATTCATAGAAGTTCTATAATCATCACATCTCAACATCTCTTTTGGCGAACAACGGATGTGTCAACCACCACTTCCTTCTCAAGCCAATTCCCCAATCCGCTGCACGACCAATCTCTCAAACTGAATACAAAGGGACATAGAAGCATTCTCCTCATCTCGAGCAGCATCGTCGCCTTGACCGAAACCCCCTCGCAAGCAAGTACTGACCGCATCACGATACCCTGCTCCCACCAGATGCCCTAACACCGGTACTCCTTTCTTCAAATGTGCTTCAAGCAGCTCTTCTGGAGAAAGACATCTCATCTCCTTTGTGCTGGTCAGAGCTCGGAGTGAAGCCCACATCCCGATCTCAAGAAGGACCAGGCCGAGGCTGTGATAATCGAACTCGGGGCGGAACCCTCGCTTCGCCTTGAGGTAACGGGGATGTTGGTAGTCCAGCAGTTTTGGGTCTTGAGCGGGCCCTTCGGTGAAGACGGAGGGCTCGTGAGGGCGGCTGTGGCTGAAGCCGACGACGTAGGGAGATCTGATGGAGTCCGCGAGGGATGTCGAGGGCGGGTTGAAGAAGACGACGTTGTAGGCGGAGATGTTCTTGTGCAGCCATCGCACTTTGTGGAATTCGAGGACGGTATTGGCGAGCTCGCGGGCGAGCTTGAGGCGATCCTCGAGGAGGGGCCGTTCGCCTCGGGAACGTCGATCTTCGAGGACGTCCGCTAGCGTGAGAGGTTTGATGGATTCCGGCGCAGTGTTGTCGAGGGAAGGGAAATCGTAGACGAGACCGAATCCATGCCGGGATGGCTCGTGGTAGAATCCAGAGCAGTGAAGCACTCTGAACTCGGCGGGCTTGCTGTCGGAGTTGAGAAGCTCCGCGATCGCTTCGACACGGATGAAGAGCTCTTGAGCAACGGGTCCTTCCCAATGAGTGTTGTAGAGCATCCACTTCATCAAAACTCTCCGCTTTGACAGACCATGGATGCTATGGATTCAGGCCAAGTGATGCGTCTCAAAAGGTTCTGTGCCCTGCATGAGCTTCGAATCCAACCCGCAGATCAGGATGTCAAATCTTTGAATGCTCCGATGTCAGTACATACATGCGCTTGATCGTAGCCAACATGCCAATTCTGCGGTGTGACGGTGAATCTCTGAACGCCTGACCAGTTTTCTCAAGAAGCTCTAGATCGTCAGTGTTTACCATTTGAAGCTCCAAAAGTCCCTTTGTTCTTTCTTGAAGCTCCAGTGGGAGTATATTGACTAATCGATCATTAATGAAGCGTAATTGTACGAAACGCAAGTATGATGAATTATCATCCTGCAACACAGCCATCTCCAATTCCTCCTTGACCATAGTGAGGTACCCAAGAGTAGTCTCATAAAGCATTTCAGAGTTGAATATGTCACTTGCCGGGTTTCGGTCATCGTCAAATTCAATGAGCCCAATGCTTCATCCCCAAGTCTTGAACCGCAACAATTCAATGACGGCCTCAAGGCTGCCGCACGCTTTCAAGACGGCCATGTACTTCATGGTTCTCGCTTTAAAGACCGAGTGTACCGCAAGGAAACGAAGTCTTGCCGCAATATCTTTCGCTTTGGGGCAAGCATTCAGCTGCAAATTTAGTATCTTCCTTGCCTCCTGAATGACCATCATGTCAGTTTGAGTACCCAGGGTTCCCAGTCTGGTAAACCAGGCTTCCACACCTGGGTTCTGCTTCTTCTCTGCATGGAAAAGGGAAGTTTTGTGCTCACACATAACCTTCACCACCTGTGTTTTACCGAAATCCTTCACGCCATCGGCGCCTAGTATCATATATGTCACCACATCGGCGATCATACAGCTGAAAGACCACACGTCGCTTGGGTGACTAATGGTAAGCTTCTTGAAGTTCTCCTCAAAGTCCTCACACTTGGGAGCAAGATAGTAACCTTTGCCAGGTTTAAAAATCGTCTTCAACTTCTCTTTTGTGCTCTTGAAGCTTGAAAGACCAAAGTCTGTGAGAATGAATTTGTTTCCGTCAATGAGCATGTTCTTCGAATTCAGGTCATGGTGACAATCAATGAGTTCAAGGTCTAATGCGTTGAAAGTATAGTCATGGACGTTCTCAATTGCTGAAGCCAATCCGCAGAGAGCAAGATAAAATATCTCATCTGAACCAAATCCAGAAGGACGGTCTTTTGAGGTCAGAAAATCGGCAAGATCACCACCACTTGCAAGTGAAAACAGAAAGTGGTGCTTTCTTCGATACATGTAAGAGCTTAAGAGCTGTATAATGTTTGGGTGTTTTAAGTGATTCAGGATGGCAAGGTTTCGCTGCTCGTTCTTGTACTCTTTGTGTACCGAGCTTGTCTGCTTGAATTCTTTTCGAATAATGCAAAGATACTATTGTCAAAATAAGCTTGTTTAGAAACTGACAGATATGGAGTGACATCTGAGGTTTACCTCTTCAGAACAGGGCAGTGGCAGTTTCTGATGGCTGGCGTGAAGAGCCACTTCAGACACAATACCGAAGCCACCTTTGCTCACGTCTTCGTCTTTGATAAATGGAAGAATGGTATCAGAATGCAGTGATCGATGAAGTGACCTTTTCGAAAATATCGGCACTGCATACTCTCACTGTATCTTGAAGAACTTTGTCTTGCCGATGATCGACTCAAGAGCGGCTTCAGAAAAGGGAAGTTT
>JAABUP010001583.1_pt1 | contig 47645 bp, 78 predicted proteins | sample 5559201 | NCBI WGS metagenome assembly JAABUP01 (sample SAMN10711887, study PRJNA513373) | rock metagenome | isolation source: Antarctica rocks | place: Antarctica
CCTGGAAAGGCATGGTGCCTCCGGAGCCGCTGTCCGGAGGCCCCGGGGTTGGCGAGCGGCGCAAAAGGTAGCTGCTGGCCCTGCTGAGCATTGCCGTGACGCTGTGCGCTGACGCTGGCGCTATCGTTCAAACTGACCTAACGACTTTGCACTTCGTCTCGTTCGGCTGCACTGGCAATTTGGGAAGGGCAAAATTCCGCAGATGCAATGCCAAGCACATCAGGGTCGATTGTGGCACCTGCCTTTTATTTTGCCTTGCCGTCATCGCTATTCAATCGTAGAGTGTGAGCCACATCAAGTGGCCGACTACGCGCAATAGGGCTTGTCTGTGCGATCGCATGCATGGGTGATGCCCAGCTAGGCACTCTGTTTGGCTCTGCGCATCTTCGACCCTGCGTCTGAAACCGCGCACAGAACTGAATCGGAACCATGTCTCGTTCTACCCGATATGACGAGGGCACAGACGTTAGCACCGAGCAAGTCCTGAAAAGTCACGAAGTGCCGTGGGAATCCTTCACATCGCTACGCTTGATATCAGATAGGGACGCACAGTTGATTAGAAAGTACGACAAGCGGAAGCGTGACACGCAAGCAGAGCTCTTAGAGCAGGTAGGCATTACTTTGTGGCAACAGTCCGCCCTCACAAGCTCGATGGGGCCATTTTGATGCTGTTACTTAACACAACAAGTCAAAGCATCTTGCGTCAATCACTCTTACTGCCGATTGCTTCTTGCAGAATGGGCCTGCATATTGCGAAGCATTTCTTAATGTACTCAGAAATGTGACCAAGGAAGAGGCTGTTCAATATGTACTTGCACTTATTGATGACATGCTCTCAGGTAGGCAGGCAGTCTCACATGCCCTGTGCACTATAACCGTGCAAAATTATTGTTGGTGGCCTCCAGAGTCTATTACATCACCATCATCTGTGTTGCGCCTTCTGCAGTTGACCCTAGTCGAGCACAACTGTTTCATCAGGAAAGTGACATGCATCTGGCAAACCTTCCTGACCCTTACGGCATCTTTCTCAGGTAGGTCTTTAGCTCACTCGCTGCCTCAATTCATCATGCACTGTGACACATGGCTTTCACCTTCATAATTGTGACAGAGGCACACAAATGGCATGATGCCTGTATCAGTAGGACTGCCTGGTTTTGCAGATTGCTCAACAAGACTGACTGGTTCACTCAAGCCAAAGCTGCCAAGACGTTGACGGCAATCTTGGAGGCCCGTCCAGACAAGGAGCCTTTCACCACAGAAGATGGTGCTGCAAATGGATCTGCTGTTCCAGAGGGTGTAGATCATGCCATGAAGACATTCATTGAGTGGCTCTGTTCCCAACTCAGGTGATCAATGGCATAAGTTGTGGCGCGCACTAACATCCAGTGTCTTCAAAGTTGATGCATCATGGCTTCCTGAATTATCTCTAACGATTAAGGCCCATCTGAGTCCTTTGAGGCACATTTGCAAATCACCAGAGCCTACCTATGACTGAAATGCGCCCTTGCCCTCTTGGTAACCTGCTTGTGGTTCATTGTCAATGACCTCCCTTGTGGTGCAGGCGACCCTTCAACCCTACCCACAGCGTACCAGCAGCCATCCACTGCTTGAGCAGACTGCTACGGGAGAGATCAGTGCGGGTGCTGTTCCAACGAGTGTCAGGATCTGTGCAGTTGCTAGCGCCGCTGTTGCGGTCCAATGCATCAGTTGCAGCACCAAACCAGCAGCTGCTGTATGAGACAGGCATGTGTGTGTGGCAGCTGACCTTTTATGAGCAGGCTGCAGAGGCCATGGGCAGCTCAGGTGTTGTGCAGGGTCTTGTTGACATGGCTCGCCAAGCCACAAAAGAAAAGGTGGCGTTCTGCTCAGCTATGACATAGCGTCTTCAGCAAATGACCCACGTCGCTCATAAGTCTATGCATGACATCTACCCATGGCCTGGCAGTGAATGAGGGTTGTTGTACAATAATTAGGTGGCTTGCTACGGCATGACTTGGTGAGCCTTGCAAAGTGCTTGTCAGGCTGACAATGAACAGTTCAAGGTCATGCCTTCACCCTGAGCTCATTGAGCAAAGTTGTGAGTTATGTGAGTCATTAGCAATCACTGGCGAGAGAATCATGGACATCTGGTGCAACCTTTCTATCTGGAACTTGACCACGACCTCAACCTATAGTAGCCTGTATGCAACTGCCCATGATTGAAGCCTCTTAGTGTGCAACACAACTGCAACCTGTGAATGCCCTGAATTTGCGGCATCCCATGCAGGTGATGCGGGTAGCCATGCTGGCCCTGCGCAACCTGTTGACCAATGACAAACTCCAGCTGGGACCAGATATGGTGGAGGCTGGCCTGCCCAAGGTGGTCCAGCAGCGTATCACCCAGGTGTGCTGCACTTCATCATGTGTTCGTCAACCAAGCAGTCATGCTGGTGCATGTGTGCGCAGCTAAGCCCTCTGCCCTTTAAGCGTAGACCATCACATTGGACAGCCTGGCACTGGCAAGTTGCAAGCAAGCATGACGACCTTTGAAGAGGACTTGCAAGTTTCTCACAGGAGTTGAGTGTGCGGTGTGCCAGGCGTCCTTTAGCATGAAGAAAGAAAAGAAAAGACTACGCCTTTTGGCGTCAATTTATTGAGAAGCCAAGTATTATATTGGGCTGCCCAGCTCTTTAGCATGAGTGTTGGTCCTGCAGACAAAGGAGGATGAGGAGCTGACTGGAGCTCTGGACACTCTAGATGTGAGCTTGAAGGAGAACATTCAGCTGCTGAGCAGCTTTGAGAAGTACAAGAAGGAGGTGCTGGGAGACAGCTTGGATTGGACCCCCATGCACACCTCACAGCAGGTCACACCTCTCATTTTGGCATTTATCTGGCTCAGTCTTTATCCTAGCACAGCAACGTCATTCGCAGACTTGCTTGGGTGTATCTGGCTTGTCAAGAGTTGGATTGCAGCATTTGTTTGGAAGAAGTGAACTGCATGCTCTGCTCTGCATGTGCTTATTGCTTAGTTGAGGATGATAAGTAATGTGCTTGGGTGCACTTCTGATGCATCTGTGAGCATTTTGGTGCCTGTGTGCTGCAGTTCTGGAAGGAAAATGTGGAGAAGTTTGAGGAGAAGGACTTCCAGATTCTACGCGTGTTGCTGAAGCTGCTCGAGGCGTCTCGTGAGACACGAACCCTGGCTGTCGGCTGCCATGACCTTGGCATGTTTATCACCAATCACCCTCACGGCCGCAGCATTGTCACAGGTAATGTCAAATCCAGCTGCAGTGTGTCCCATGTCCAGGCTTTTTTATATACTGAGCTAGATGATGGACACCCTATGCCTCATATGCCTGTAGTTGCACTGTCATCAGGTGCAGCAGCAGCTGCATACCTGCTGTTGAGAAGTTCAGGAGGGTCTTGCAGCTATCCTGTGATCAACAGACTTGCCTATGCTAATGCAGAGTTCAGGGGCAAGGAGCTTGTAATGCGTCTGATGATGCACCCTGAGCCTGAGGTTCAGAAGCAGGCTCTGCTCTGCGTGCAGAAGATTATGTTGGCAAAAGACAAGCTAGAGTACTTAAACCCCAACTGAACAAGCTGTGTTCAGCATACCATTCGATGCAGCTTTGCTCAGACCATTTACTGCAGCTTTGCACAGAGTCATGACAAAGGTTCTCACATCTACTACAGTAGCATCTAAGTTTGCATAGCTGCCAGACATGTGCATCGAGCACATCACGAGCTGTGTTCCACAATGTTTAGAGCACATCAGACTTAGAGTATTGATCTGCCAGCTTTTGTCCTATGAGATGTGTGTCAAAGAGTGTGAGATGAGTCACCCAGTTGGCATTGTAGTAGCAGACCATCAACATGTTGTGTGGTGGTCATGTTCTATCAGACGATGTCGGTTCGTGGTGTGACACTGTCTGAAACTACGTTAATTTAGGACAAGATAAGCTTTGTAAGCTAAGACAAACAAAGAAGCTGCTGGCAAGAGCGTATAAGCATGTTTACCCACATTGGCGACCTACATGTGAAGGAATGTCCACATTGCTAAGCTATGCAGTCGACACAACACAGCCATGGCAAGGATCATGACCCGTCAAGCTGAGTTGCTGCCAGCGCCAAAAGTTCATCATCATCCAACTCATACTCGTTTGTATCACTGGTCACATCTGCAGTGGCTGCATCAAGCACATCACTGTTTTGGCTTCTGCTGTGTGCATCCATGTCAGGTGGATTTGGCCATACTATTGCCGCATGAGGCAATGCAACACAGGTCAGACCAAAATGCATGGGCTGGCAGAGTGAGAAACATGGCTTGTGAATGACAGCTGCAGAAAGCAGAAGCCTCCAGCATTCATACTCAATCATGCAAATGCCAATGCATGCAAAGGAATTCTGCCGTCAAGACTTCTGAATTGCATATGCACTAACAGTTTACATTGACACAGCATGCAGTCTACTCCTCAATGTCCACACATCATTCGACTGAGGTCATTGACTTGAGAGCCAAAATGCATCGACATGCTGTCTCAGCAGCCTAAGCACCAGACTCACCTAGAGTGGTCTCCCTGCTCCCAGGCTGAGGGACTCCTGGCAGATCAGACCTTGGCATTTCTGCTGCTGATTTTGGCACTGTGCTCACGCCACCCGGAGCAGTGTGTGCATCATCCTGCTGTGGGTCCATGCTTGTACAGGCCAGCTCCAATAGCTCATCATCATCAAGCTCAAGGTAATCATCTTGGGCAGCAGACGCCCCTGCAGGCTGCTGTTCATCTGCAGCTGGCAACTTGAGAGGCTCTGCTATGCTGCCCACTTGTCCTGAGTTGCTGTTCAGCACGGTTGCCTTTGCATGTTGGGTGGGGGCAGTGTCATGGGTTGACTTGGCATGATGACTTGAAGGCCCCTCCTCCTGACTCCTGCCAGCTTGTGCTAGCTCCAGCAGCTCGTCATCGTCAAAATCATCATCTACAACAGCAACATAAGCTCATGCTAGAAAACGATTCTCCTTTGTATGCTCCTTGGTTGTGCAATATGCTAATTGCTGCGCATGAATGGACAAGGTCAACAGCCCTGTGGGCCGGGTACCAGATCTGTGCTCACAAAGCAAATGACTGTAGAAAGCACGACTTGTCTACGCCTAGCAGGCACAGCAGCTGAGTAAGCACTGACTGACCAATGACAAAGTTGGCTTGGGTATCAGCAACAGTGTTCTTGCAGCATTCATGATGTGCTTGCCTGCCAAGGTATTTGTGATGGGGGGTCTGCTGGCAGGCAGCAGGGGCTGCGAAGGGGGGTCAGGATGCATGTCTCCCATCATGTCAAGCAGCTCATCATCATCCAGCTCCATTTCAGCAGACTGCTGGTGCACTGGTGCTGTTGCTGTCGGCCTGCTTGGTTCCTGCATGTCAGCATCCGAGCGATGACATACAGCTTGGTACATGCATGTACACAGCCAACTCACAGTTCTTGCCAATACCTCATAGGACGACTCACCAGCCAGCAGCACTGGACCCACAGTCAATGCTTGTGGTGAGTATGCAAGCAGAACCAAGCTCACTTTCAAGCACAGAGCGCTATTGAGGCTCTGCCTAGCCCTTGCTGTGATGTGTGCACATTGCAGCGATGGTAAGACGTTACCATTGGTTCTGCCTGCATGGCCACCAGGTCATCGTCATCCCACTCTGGCATGCCATCACTCCCATCACCCCCAAACCCATCCTGTCCTGGCCCTGGAGCAGAGCCAGAGCCCATGCCAGTCCACCCTCCCTCCTGAGACACACACATCATCTTCACAAGTACTCTCGGAACTACTGTATACAGAAAGCGGGGCATCTGGCTCACAAGAGTTGATGCAGGAAGCTCCGAACAGCCCGGCTGTGTATAGCATGCATTAGCACTTTTGCAACGCAGGTGATGCTGTCCAAAAAGGCGCTTGTTCATGCAATTGTACTGGTTGGCTCACATGTATGTGTTTGGGCTGAGGCAATTGCGCATTGCAAGCAGTGGCAACTTTGCAAAGCTGATGATGTCATCCAAGAAGACACATGCTCATGTAGGTGTGCTGCTTGAGTCACATGCATTTGCTAGGTTGAGGTTTGACAAACCAGCTGTCCCTGATTGGCACCATTATCCATCTAATGGCATACTGAGAAATGAGACAGCTGATGGCAAGTAGACATGCACAAAGACAGTACATCATGCTCACAAAGGCACATGGCAGCAGACCTGCTGAGGCTTGTCCACAACTTTGAGCACTTCTGACCGCAATTCACGCAGCTCCATCTGCAAGTCAGCCTCTCAGATTTGTTTTTGCAGACTCAAGACCTATGCATGGCATTCTCCATGTTCTCGGCCAGCTCTGACAAACCATTCAGGGCAGATCGCATTGGCAGCAGCATATGCAAGGAATGCAAGTCTGCAATGCGTCTGACCTTGAGAACATAAGAGCTACCGAGCTTCTCAAGTCCCTCAATAAAGGCATCGAAGGGAGCGTAAGGAAAGATGCGTTGTTGCCAGCCAATATACATCTCTAGAAGTCGCCTTAGGTCACCTGCCTGAAATAAAGCTGATCAGGACTCAGGCGGGACTGCAGTCTCAGGATGGCTGTGCTGTCGTTTTGCTGCAGTGCAGCCCCAATTGTAGCTGGCAGAACATTTACCTCATGCCCCCGGCCCCGAAATCCCTGCTTGAACTTCTTGGGGAAGGTATGAAAAACTTCTGCTATTCCGTGCTGTTCCTGTATCATTTCTTCAATGACTCAGTCATTGCGGTCTGTTTTGCAATGAAGTCTTTCGTGCCTGCTGTGCTGTGTTGACTTGAGTGGTCAGCATGCTACCTTCAAATTGTCTACTGTAAGCTTTGGCTTTTGCCGCTTCCTTTTTCCTGTTGCAAGAGGAACCTGAAGTTGTGCAATCTCATCCCTGCGTAGCAAGAAACCCTGACAGCTGGCTCACAGAAGTATGCAAAGCAAAACATCAGTAAAGCAGGCAGCGCACTGTGGAACCTCTACACTGCGTCCTTGCGTCGGTGTGCCATCAGGCTGTGTGGACGCTCTTGCAACCCACTCTGACGGCGGAGCAGTGCAGTCTCGGGACCAATGACCTGATTTGCCACACTTGAAGCAGCCTTTGCCAGTCGGAGCCTTTGGCTGTGAGCCCGCAACAGCTGCCATGCGCAACTCAGCAATCTAGATCAGTGTCAAACTGCGTTCGTGACTGTCAACAAGCAGATCTGCTGTGATGCTGGACGGCAAGCTTCGTGAACGTGATCATCAAACACGTTTTTCGCAGGCTTGTCGGCACCTTCTGCTGCATACTGTGCATCGCTGACTTGCATTGCGACTCACTCGAAAATTCGTATATGCACTCATGAGGCTCTGCGGTGTTGCGCATAGGTCAAGACCCTGTGCGCAAACGCAAATCTCGTCTTAACGTCAGGTCGTTTCAGCCACATAAGCTCACTAGATGTGTGTCCTTGCGGGTACAAACCCGGATATGCAAAGCATTGGTTGATGTCCAGCTGATCCACAAAGCACTAGTGCCTTTTTCTCAGCAGTCCTGCCCATCACAGCGGTGACAGCATGGCTTTTGTCATCAATGATCTGGAGCCTCAAACATTTTTCGAGATATTCAGGTCCGAACCAAGCAAGCGTGTTGCTGTAGGCACTCCAGCTCAAGTCGCATTGGTGGTTCACTCCAGGTTATTATCAGCAAGAGACTGCGCAAAGGTGGCAACATGTCAGAAGTTGTGGCGAAACATAGCAGCAGACGACAGCCTCTGGCAGGCCTGGTGTAATAATGACTTTCTCTTGAAGCAGAGTGTAGCCCCAACAGGTCACCCACAGGATACCTGGAGGTGTGCATGTGCTAGCCATATGGTTTGACTCAAGGCAACATTGCTTGCACTACCTCTCAACTGAGCGCATGCTCACACACAGGGATGCGTATGCTGCTTGGCACCTTGGCTTTGATAAATACAAAAGCTACACAAAGCGTGCCATAGCAGCTTGGCAAACAATTGAGCATTGGACAAAGGCACATCACCCTGAAATTTACCAGTCCCTAGGGTGAGATCAGTACCCACAAAGTCACCTGGTCCAGTGCTTCTGCTAGGGGTACAAATACGACCTGGCATGCATGCAGAGACCCCGCTACCGAGCGTCAACTTGATGATGCTGAGCGCTTGCTGGAAGTCAAACTGCCACCATCCCTGCGAGTAATCTACCGCCTGCACAATGGGCAGGACCTGTCATGTGATGACAGATTTCCAGATCTCATGCCATATGACAGCATGTTTCATGGCTTGCTGGGAGGGTGAGTGTGCACATCAATTACCTACAAGGTCCATTGTCACTCTGCCTCCAGACAAAGCACTTGCTGGCCAGACTGTGCAGTATGTTTCAGTGGTAATGCAAATGCAAGTGTCCTTCTACGACAGGTACTCATTCTACGATCACATTGTCTGTACGCGCCTCCTGCCCATTGAGAAGGCTGCTACAGTCACCAGGCGTCTACGAAACAGGAACAATCACATTGACTATGGAGATTGTGTACAGCTTACTGGTAGCATAATGACACGCAAGGTGAAGCTTTGGTGTACATGCTTGCTCTAGCACAACTCTGCAGAGCAGCATATGGACTTTGACATTGTGCTATCCTCAAACAGGAAGAAAGCATGCTGAGGTTGTATGTATTTGCCAATTATGCTTCCTGAGTCTGCTGTATTTGTTGCTGTGGATATAACGCCAAGGTCTGCTTCTGCAGCACTTCATGTTGATTGACGGAGGATCTCAGATGAGAGTGTCCTCTTGTGATGACGACAGAAGCTGGGACGCAGCACCCCCAGGGGGTAATGACGCCGTGTTACGCTGGCTGGAGGCCTTTGCAAGTGTCTTGAAGGATCAGCTGGGTTGTTGCCACCTGCATGAGCGCATGAACTCCTTTGGCATTTGCTTGCACCCTGCCCATGAGCCCTGGCAGGTGGGTTTGCAAGATACTTGTCTCCATGTGCCTGCATCCCACCCATGAGCACTGGCATGTGGGTGTTTAAGGATACTCATCTCCACTCGGCATGTACAAGCTTAGTCAGGGTGCTGTTATACACCGAGCACAGGCCGCTTTGCTAACAGCTGCTTTCACATCATGCTTTATTGAATGCTGCACCAACAGTGTTGTGCTAACATGTCTCAAGCATGTTGTGATCTGAGACGTATGTGTTGCATCAAGGCAGCAAAGACAGAGTGTTGGGGTTGTGATGCAACTGCTGTGCAATGATGCAGAGGGTGGCTGTGACCAAAGGAGTCAGAGTTCAGGCCGCCTCCATCTTTGTGCCTGAGCTGTCTAAGCTACACAGCAGCTATGATGCTGAGGAAGCATACTTCTTTTCATACAAGTACACTGTCTATCACGCAAACCATATGCATCGGCCTGCTCATTTCATGTCTGCATTTCTGGACCAGACAGTTCTGTGATGCCACAAATGCAAGGAGGCTGCAAGCATCTTTTTCCACTTGCGCTCTGTGTCAGTATAAGATCACTTTGTTAGCTCAAGAAGGCGCTCCTTGGCTTTCCAAATGGATATGTGTGATGCTGACGGACGCACTCATTTATATTCATGCACCGTTTGCAGTATGTTAAACTACCCTAAATGCAGTATGAAGTCTGATTCTGTGTAGCCAGATGATGCAACCAGCTTGTGTGTGTACAGTGTGCAGTTCTCACTGCTGCCTGTGGAGGAGCAACAAGCATCTTGGCCGGCTGATGCTGGGCCCTTCAGCCCAATCACATCAGTGCAGCTCCAGTCCCGCCACTGGATCATCAGGGACCAGACTGGGGAGATAACTCAGGACATACATGGAGATGGTGTCATTGGCAGGCATCCAATCCTTGCACCAGGTATACAGCCAGATGACCCTATGTTCATGCTGTTGTCTTTTGTCAGCCCATGAGAGCTTGCTGTCTGTCAGTGATGCCAGAGTCAGCTAGTACACACAGTGTACAACATGCACCATACAGTGGTGCAACTGATGTCAAATGCAGCTGGCAGTTGTGCACATGTTGTGTTCCTGGACCAATGCATTACTTGCCTGAGTTGTCTTATACATAGTTGCTGTGATGCTGAGCTGGATGTGCACAGGTGGTACTCCCTTTGTCTACCAGAGCTGCACCCACCAGCAGCAGCCCAGAGGGTCCATGGAAGGGTTCTTCAAGTTTGTTGAAGGCACTGCCAGACAGCCTACCGGACCTGCTTTTGATGTAGAGGCAAGTCTTGTGCGTTCTGCTTGACTTGCTGTGTGACTCGGTGTGACCTTACCTCATTTGCATAGTACCCTTTCCAGCACAAGTCCAGTTGTTGTCTCATCATATTCCCCATTGCAACACATACATGCATACATGCAGATTACGTTTGTGCATGCAAAGGTCCTGAGTGAGATTTCAATCAACAAGTCGCAACTGCAGTTCAACCGTGTGAATGATCAGTGTGTGTCCTGCAGTGCCCTCAATTCATGCTGGAGAAGCCAGAGTATGTTTTCTGACTCATAGACCCTGAAAGATGATTGTGCAACGTACACAGTGGCCATATGCATTACCAGGGAAAATGCCGTATCCACTGCTTGCACTGTGAAGCAAAACCTTGGCGATTTATTGTCTTTGCTTTTTGTGAAGCTTGAATACACAAGCCATCTCTTGTTCTTGTGCTCAGACAGCGGTCTTATCAGATGCCAAGTCAATCTTTGCTGATTTGAACGGCAAGACAACACTGAGAAACAGCGTTCAATCCGCAAAATGCTGCTTGACCCTGAAGTAGATCATGTGAGCCTGCACATATCTACGACAGCTCTGTAACACCAGACACCAACCAGATATGTGCATTCTGAACAAGGCATTGCATCATGCACACAAACATTGAGCGCTTCCTGATGTACGTTTCGCTTCAGGCTTGCTGGTTCCAGACCAACTGTGTGCATATGAATTTAAGTCTCAACTCTTGAAACTGTAACAGTTGGAGCAATTGCTTACATGAAGCCGAATCACCAAGTCCAGAACCAGTCCTCAGCAACACAGATGTCCAAAACAAACGAGCACAATAGTGCTCAGTCTGAGCCTTGGCTATGGCACCGGAGTGTTATGCCACAAAACTTGGCATACATCCGTGTTCACGCCACATCCAGTCAGTACCACACACAGCATCACAGACATGGAAGGAAGGGACAATCATACACCACGCAGTGCAGCTCACAGCTCACAGCTCATGCACTATATCAATGACAGGAGCTGCTGTGTGAGTCCTGCGTCAAAACCAAAATTGGCGGATATTCCTCAAAAAGTGTCTACCCAGCGGGGGAATTGGGTATGGCAGCTACATACTGTTACTCGTATCACTGCCTATGTGGCACACACACACACTCACTGCTCTCAAAAGCCCACTGTCGTTTATTGACGTCCCCTGCTGACTTGTGTTACAGTCTTTACTTGCCACGCAGGTCCAGGAGCTGCTGAACCACCGAGGGGTCTGCCAGCGTGCTGATGTCACCCAATGAGTCTTCTTCCCTGTGTCATTGCATCTTGCCTCAAAAGAATGTAACACTGCACTGGCAGTGCAACTACCCAAAGGCAGAGGTAGTGCTGGTAGCAATGAAGGCAGCAGTAGAATGCAATTGACTAAATAATTTGCTTCATCATTTCAACAGGCCTGGGGTATACTGTGTTGCCATGATGATTAAGCTACAGGACTCGTTGCTGCAATCACTGCTGCTGCAACATTCGATGCCAGGCTTGCTTGTGCATATCAAGCCATACTTGTTGGCAATCTTGCGGAGGATGCGGCGCATGATCTTGCCAGAGCGCGTCTTGGGCATGCCAGGCGCCCAGTGGATGGTGTCTGGGGTGGCAATGGGCCCAATGGACTTGCGCACTGCCGCCACCAGCTCCTTCCTCACGCTCTCATCAGGAGGGTAGCTGTGACCCGCTCCCTGTGCACCACACCCCCCATGAACATGACAGACACACATAGGCAGGCAGGCAGGCAGGCAGGCAGGCAGACAGACAGACAGACAGACAGGCAGGCAGGCAGGCAGGCAGGCAGGCAGGCAGGCAGGCAGGCAGGCAGGCAGGCAGGCAGGCAGGCAGGCAGGCAGGCAGGCAGGCAGGCAGGCGGACAGACAGACGGACAGACAAGCTGGCTGGCAGGCAGAGTCTGGCTGACTACCTTTCAAGGCAATGATGCAAGTGGCCAGTGCACTGTCCAGGCACTGCTGATACGCAAAAAGGCTGAGCTGCTCTTAGACGCAAGCACGCACGCAAACCGCTGGAAAGGGTAGCAACACAAAGCATGCTTTGACCATAGTGTTGTGAACGCGCAGAATGAGCATGACGGGGCGCAGCTGACCTCCATGAGGGTAATGAAGGCGTAGATGCCCTGCCCCTTGATGGGGTGCTCCACCGGCACCACTGCAGCCTCAGCACAGGCAGGATGGTTCACCAGTGCTGACTCCACCTCTGCCGTGCCAATCCTGTGCCCACTCACATTGATCACATCATCCACTCGTCCTGCACCACCCACATCAAAAACATCACCACTGATATCAAGCCACTGCAACAGTGCTTCAATGGCTTCTGAGTGTTACAGGGCAAACAGGGCAAACACAACTCAAGGATGCAAAGGCTTCTGAGTGTTACAGGGCAAACACAACTCAAGGCCATTGAGGGAGTGCCGCTCACATCACATCACACTGCATTGAGCTGTGCTTTGAGACCCACGTGTCCAATTAGTAACATGTGAGTCGCCACCCAAGTATTTCAGAGTGCAAGGAGCAAGCCAGAAATGGTACCTGTGAGCCAGTAGTAGCCGTCCTTGTCTCGCCTGCATCCATCCCCTGTGAAGTAGTAGCCCTTGTAGTGCTCGAAGTAGGTCTTCTGGAAGCGGTCGTGGTCATTAGCCAAGGTCCTCATGCTGCTGGGCCACGGCCTCTTGATCACCAGGTACCTGCACCATCCATCCAGCCACTTTTTCAAGCCCAGCTATCATGCATGCATTCATGCATACATTTGTTGCTGCCCTTTTGGCAACAATGCAACAGTGCAGATGGCCTGCAGCCTTTTGGTTGCTAGTCATCTGTGTTACACATGAAGCATCAGCTGAAATTAATCTGTCTTGCACGCAATCATGCAGATGTGTGTTGCTCAACATTTGTCAACGTTGCTCAAATTGATTTTGATCGTGAACCCTAGAAGTAATTCCAGATGCAGATTTCCATGCACATGGTACAGCAAAGGCTCACCCCTCTGCCTCGCCCTCAAGTTCTTCACCCTTCTCATTAAGTACAGCAGGCTCCACTCCAAAGAAGGGCAGGGTGGCTGAGCCAGGCTTGAGGGGGGTAGCCCCTGGTAGGGGGGTGATGAGATGGGACCCTGTCTCTGTCTGCCACCATGTGTCAACAATTGGGCACCTGCTGTCGCCTACTACCTGCATGACTGATACACATGACATATGACACAGACAGAATGCTGTTCCTCATGGGCAGCAGAATGAAGCAAGGACATCAGGGAAGGGGGGCTGCTGACAAACTCTGTATGAAGAATGTTGCTGCAAATGAGCGCCTGATCTTGCATTGTTAAAGGTCATGACAGCACTGGCAGCTGTGTTGAGCTATTGCAGTGTGCAGGCAAGAGATACTGACCTCATAGTACCACCTCCAGGCTTCAGGGTTGATAGGCTCCCCAACAGTGCCCAGGATGCGCAGGCTGCTGCGCTTGTGCTTGGTGACAGGACCATCCCCCTTGGCCATCAAGCTTCTGATGGCTGTGGGGGCAGTGTACAGCACTGACACCTGCAGTCACATGCCATCATATGCAACAACATGTGCTGGTTAACAACCAAATTGCACATGTCTGACCGAGTATGTGCTATGAATCAGTTGCTTTTCCATGCATGGCATGCATCGTAGGCTACATCTTGGGTGCTTGCTGTCCTATGTGATTGCTGCACAAACAGGAGACAATGTTTCAGTGCACAGCTGCCACTGTTGGCACCATATTCTAAGATCACAATGTCCCAATGGTTGATGTTGATTTTAGGTACTGCCAACTGCATGCTGGAATTGTATAACGGTATAGGCATGTTGTTTATAAAGCCCATGAAGCAAGGAGGTCCTGGGTACCTTGTACTTGTCAGTGATGGCCCAGGCTCTGCTGGCATCAGGGTAGGTGGGCACCCCCTCAAATATCACCTGGGTCATGCCCAGCAGCATGGGACCTGCACACCCACCCTACGACTCAGCATACAGCGAACAGTGCCTTGCACAATAGAATTCAATAACAGCTAATGGAGGTTCAGTGTATCAGACCGTAAATGCTGTGTAGCTGCTCTGCACTAGCTCACATGATGATGCATTGACATTAACACTGCCTGATGCATGTTCAGCACGCATGGGCGAGGCTGGCCCTTGTTGCCATCGTTCAGGTCTTTCATCTTCCTGTTGTGAAGATAACGTAGGAATGTCGACTGCACACAGCTGACACCAGTGAAGGTTTGTGCATCAGTTTCATGCTTGCACTGAGGCCATAGCTCTGAAATGGGTCTGAAATGGGCTGTATGAGCCAGCCTATGACTAGGGAAGCATACCATAGGTGACATAGCTGTGGCCCGTGATCCATCCACAGTCCGCTGTGCACCAGTAAACATCATCTGGCTGTGCGTCAAAGACATACTTGGTGGTGAGGGCTGCACCCACCATATAGCCTCCCGTGGTGTGCTGCACACCCTTGGGCTTGCCTGTGGACCCGCTGGTGTACAGCTGCATGCACACACACATGCATGAACACAGACTGTATACAATTTGCTATGTACAGAGTCTCTTTGACACAAGCTGCCTGGCAGTGTGTGTGACTGCAACACAATCACAGCTTGTTTTCAGGAGTCAAGCAAGCACCAGAAACAGGCAATTGGTCACATGAACAACTACAGGACTTGCAGATGCTGCTACAAGACAGCATCCTCTTGTGCACATTGAGCAGTTCGCATGCAGATGGCAGAAAGCCCTCTGCACGTTCAAACTTAAGAAGGCAAATGTGGCCTGAAGACTGCCAAAGGCTACCTTGAAGAGGGGAGCCTCTGCATCCACCCACTCAACAGGGCAGTCTGAGGGCAAGGCGTCCATGACATCCTGCCACCAGATGTCCCTGCCCTCCTTCCAGGGCACGTCACTGCGTTTTGCTGCCAGCTTGTGATCCAGGACTGCTACATGCTTGACTGCATGGCCCTCCTTCTCTGTGATGTCCAAGGCATCATCCACAATAGTCTGCATCGAGGCTTGGCTGCTCAATCTAACACAGATTGGGAGCTCAAACAGCTGAGACTCAGCATGCCTGTTTTGAATCATGCACGGTATGCAGTATGCAGTTATTGTAAGTCATTGGACATTGCAGCATCAGCAGCTGTTGCGCTCATCATTGCATGTGCTGTTCAGTTATGTATAGCTGCTGCCTGCAAATGTAATTCTCAGTTGAATACTTGCATGGCTGAATGGCCTCCTATATATGACAGAAGCTGACTGCCCAAGCTAAAAAGCTGCAAGGGACCTAGCTCACCTTCAGAGATATAGCTTTTGGACCTCGCTTCACAGATGAACAGCACAGCACAACTGTGGGCTTGGAGTCACAGATCCGGCCAGCCAGGGATTCTGCTGAGAACCCGGCAAAGACAACTGAGTGGACTGCTCCAATGCGGGCACATGCCAACTGCAGCAACTCATGACTGCACTGAGTATGTACAGTTGACTGAGCACAATGGACTAGCATATTGAAGCAATGCTTTTACCATGGCTGCTGGGAGCTCCACTACCATGGGCATGTAAATGGTAACGTCATCCCCCTTTTTTATGCCTATGCTTTTCAAGTAGTTGGCTATTCTGCAAACCATCTTGAGCAACTCTGAATAAGTGATCTTGCTGTCTGTGTCCAGGTCATTGCCTTCCCAGTACATGGCAGTTTTGTCTCCATTGCCTGCTTTGACGTGTCTGTCCAAGCAGTTGTATGCAATGTTGGTCTCTGCACCTTTGAACCACTGAATGGATACCGGGCCCTTGTCCATGTGATAGTTGTACCTTCAGCAAAAGCAGCACTGCCATGATGATAGTGGAATTGCAAAAATATCATATTTGCATCATAAACGTGTCAGTACAGACGCGCTTGCGTGTGAGGGATCAAACTTCCACCGCGACAGCGATAGCCGGTTGAAAGATATCGAAGGCCCCCCTCGCTACGTGCAAGACATCTTGCTGTTCAGCATACACACAGCAACTGTGCGGGCACTGAATATCACGTCGTCCCGCCACACAAAGTGCGGACAGTTGGTCGAGTACAGCTTGCCGCAAGCCTTGCGGAACGTACTCAAGGACTGGTAGCTTCCATCGCTTAGTCCAGTGGAATGCCTCGGCCTGCTCAGACCAGAATGTGTCCGGGTCCTCCAGACTCTGCTTGTACAGTTTGTCATATTGCTCTCTGGACTTGATATGAGCGTGCTTTGCCAGTTCAGCCGGCGGTGGGTACAACGCTGACAGCGTCATGGCAAGAAAGGGTGGTACTGTCTGCACCGGTGTCTTTCACTCAGTTTGCGCTGTCCAAAAGAGTCTGCCGAAACGAGGCAGCGCACGCTTGATACACAACATAAGCAGCGTCAGCCTGGTGTTTCGTTTCGACAGGCCAGGTCAGCAATTAGTCAGCGTTGCTACTGACTAGGCAAGCTACTGACCTGTACTAAGCAATTACTAAGAATCATCCTGGCCCCTGCGCGCTACGCACCGTAACGCCAGCCTGTGGTAACCCAGCTAACGGTCGCGTCCTGAGACTCGGGGCATGCAAGAAACAGGACAACCTATCCTGGATCTTATTCTGGATAAGGCAATGAGAGTGCCATCTTCGCACAGGCTTGAGACGTAGTTGGGACAGCCATGCATTCGCGGCGCAGCATCATCGCTGCTGTCGCCTGCCTGCATCTGCTCGACGTGCCTCTGTCTTACGCTTGGTCGTGCAACTTGACAATGATCGGATCAAGAGTTCAACCGCAGAATCTCAGCGCTGCCCAGACCTCTCTGGATTGCGATCCTGGTGCCGACGAAATTGGTACCACAATCACAGTCGGTGTCAGCCAGGAGCTTTGGTCTGAAACTTTTCCAGGTGCCTGTCCCCAGCTGCTTCCGTGCGACATATCGCAGGCCTCCCCAATCCCCACCCAGTTATATGATACTTCCTTGGCCTGTCATGCTGGCCACCAGGACTTATGTCCCTGTGCTGGAGTTTGCTTCTCCCAACTATGATGCACACAAACATGTCTTTGCAGCTCTTGGCACAGGAACAAGTTGGCTGATTTGCAGGCACTGGTGTCAATGCTGTGCCTGTGCCTGACGACACAGGCAGCACACTGCTGTATTTTCAGCAGAGCAATGTTACCATTCAGGAAGCTCACCTGAAGGACATCGATGCTGGGAACCTATCCTACATCCTCAACTTCGACACATGTGGCCTAGCTATCATCAGTCTTACCAGTACTAGATGCAGCGCCCAAGACTCTATTGTCCTGGTGTTTAACTCATCTAGTGATGATGACCAAGGGCAAGTTAATTTGCAACATCTTCAGTTTTATGACACCTTGTCCACAGCAGTGGTGGTAATTGACAGCAACACTATGGTCTCCAACTCAATATTTGACAGTGCATTCTTTGACAGCAATGGTACATACAGCTCTAGATCAGGCCTGTTTGTGGATAACAGTGATGGCAGCCAGCTGGCCCTTTGGTCAAGCACCTTCTCAAACAATCATGCTGGTTCGGGAAGCACAGCCATTTGGCATGCCGCCTTGCGATTGGTAAGCGGCGGCTTCACAGTTCAGAATACCACCTTTGTGAACAACACTAGCCAACAATGGGGAGGAGCTGTTGCTGTTGGTGGTTCTGTCGTTGATTTGCAAGGGTCGTTTGCAGACTGCTTGTTTGTGAACAACTCAGCCCTCGTTGACGCTGATGGTGGGGGAGTGAGTCTTGCACAGAACACTGAGCCCACAATAAATGTACAGTTCAGAGATTGCACATTCATCGGCAATTATGCCAAACATGGTGGGGCAATCAGTGCATGGGGTATTGACTTTGTAGCAATCATTGGTTGTACTTTCAAAGGGAATTCAGTGGGGGGTGTTGGTGAAGGGGGCGCAATGTATGTGTATGGGTATGACAGTAGAAAGACAGTACTATATATTCTGGATTCACAGTTTGAGCAGAACATGGGCACGCAAGCTCCAGCTACTGCTGGTGTCCATGCCATATCTTGCACATGTGTAGGCTTGATGAACAACAGTTTTGTGGACAACCAGGGGATAGGTGTTGCAATTGATGACAGTGAAGGAGGATGCGAGGTGGACTCTGATGGTGAGACATTACCTTATCCACCACTATTCAACCGCAGCACTATTGCAAACGATGATACAGAGTTTTTGGACAATTTTTTCCACCCAACTAGTATTGAGTCTGCTTGCGTGGACATCAGAAACTGCAGCTTTGTGCGTAACGTTGACTCAACATTCCTGGGCCCTGTGGACAACAAGGATGTTGCCACACAGCTACGGGGAGGCGCAGGTGTGAGTCTGATGAAGAACACAAGAGGCTTCTTGGTCGACTTGCACTTTGAGGATAACAAGGCTTTACAGGGTGGAGCAATGCTGCTGGACACAAGCGCAGACTTCATCATCTGGAACAACACTTTCATTGGGAACCTTGCCACTCATGGAGGCGGGGCCATTGCAGCAATCAACAATGATGTGCATGAAGGGGACACAGGGGATATAGGCACCTTGCTTCTGGGCGCCAGCACCCTGTACAATAACACAGCTCAGACTGGTGGGGGTATCTATGGCACGGATGATGCCAACATTTTGATCACAAACTCAACCACTTTCACTGGCAACACAGCTTCAACTGGGGGTGCTGTCTCATGTGTCAACTGCCACAACTTGACATTGCAGCTGGATGTGGAGATGACAGCAAATCATGCTGTGCAATCTGGCGGGGGATGTTACTCTGATGGAGGTCAATCATTCAGCTCTGATAGTGTACATTATAACAACAATTGGTAGGGTACAACTCATGCAATTGTGCAAATATGTTTGACTTCCTGACTTGGCTCCATACAGTCTGTAGCTGCAATGACAGCTTTCCAGGATGCAGCATTGTCGTCACAAAAATGCTTGTTCAAGGCATTCAATGCATTCGCTACCTGTGTGCTCTTCTTGTCCTCTTGTGTGCGCATGTTGACATTGTATACTTGGAACGCCATGCTTGGCATCTACACCTTACTTCTCCATGTTTGCTTGTTGCAGTGGGCTGAATTGATAAAACATGCAGTTGATGCAATACTTGAGCGCCAAGCTGTCATACATAGTTTGTGGCATCAACTTCTGTTGCTTCCTCCAGGGCCGCCAAAGGGGGAGGTGCATACATAGGCGCAATTGGTGCAAGCACTGTGACACAAGCCAACTTCACTGCCAACACCTTCCACCAAAATGCAGCCAATGGGACATCTTTTGGCGGCGGAGGAGCTTTGTACCTGGACAGCGGTGTCTCTTTGCTCACCAACAACACATTTCAGGATAACCAAGCTACAGGTTATGGAGGAGGCCTGGCATACGCCTTTGAATGCTTTGATCCAAGTGTTGTGCCAGGTAGTTGAACATCACTTTCAGGATTGCATGCTTGTCATGACTCGCCTCAAAGATCAACCTCATTGTGTGTTGTATTTAGGCGCATGCTTTGTTGATGTCAGAAAGTAAGCATTGTCTCAAGCTTGATGAGATAGCCATGTGCGTATCATCATGTATACTGCACCACTTAGGGTGTTGCTGACTACACTGAGATTAGGAACAAGCTGAGATTGCAATTGCCTGCTGAGATTGCAATTGCCAGCTTTGCAGAGTCCAGCAGAGCTTGGCCCTTGAAATGTACTTGCAGTTTTGTATGTATACACAGTGGAACCAAGTGCATGATGTCAAATGCACTTGCATGAGGTTGTGTCTGTCTGACGCACGTGTGCAATGCACTGATATGTCGTGTAGGATTGTATTCTTAGCACAGCATGTGAAACAAGGTTGCCAAATTGCAGGTGGGCAGCCTGACAATGCTTACATGTGGCAAGAATTTGAGCCCCCTGTTGGTGCCTGCCCATGCCTTGTCAGGTCTGTTGGGGACAGCTTTGTGGGCAATCAAGCTTCTGTAGCTGGCGGCGCTGTCTATGCAACAGACATGGCTAGTCTACAGATGTCATGCTCATCCGGCTTACCCAGCAACAATGTCACTGGATGCTCTAGTCCTGCCTGGGATGGCAATGCTGTACAAGCACTTGGCCAGAGTCCCAATGCAGACCAAGTTGGCTCACATGGGTAAGCAGCAGTGCCTCACAATGCAGCATTGTTTTGTATTTTCACACCAGTTGCTTCACAGCAAAGCAGCAAGACACCAGCATGCAAAACGTGGTTTCAGGTACGGCGGCGTGATGGCATATCCTCCTTTCTCAATCACCCTTGATGGTGCACCGGACATGGTCTACATCAGCGATGGCATCACCCCTTTCAGCATTACTGCTCGTGTTCACGACATAGCAGGAAACCTTGTTACAGCAGGTATGCCTGTATTACCAGACACAACCCCTGCACATTGGTTCCTTGTGAGCTGTTATTGTAGCTATTGATGACAGTTGTCCTGCAATTGTAGCTTTTGCATGTCTGACCATGTCCAATGCACTTACTTGCATGTCTGTGCATGCGTAGGCATATACACATGAGATGATATGTGCACATGTGCACACATGTATGTACCATGATCCTCCTGAAAAGCAGTGCAGCAACATTGCGAGCAAGGCTCACTGCAGATGTCAGTCTGTCTTTGACTCTGTGCATGTGTGCAATGTATGATTGCAGTCAAACTTGCAGGTGTGTCAACGGACAGTGAGCAACCTTTGATTGCCACTGTGAATGTGACTGGCATACCAAACTTCCCTGTTGGAGTCCCAGCACCAGCCTTACCAGGGCATACCCAAGGCGCTGCTGACATCACTGGGGTCATCAACATCACTGATGTTGTCCTTGTTGCTTATCCTTGGGTGTACAACCTGTCAGTCACACTGACAGGGTTTCCACAAGTGAGCTTTGCCCACTAACAGCTCTTTGTCATTGATGCAAATGCACATGCATAAGCCATGCGTCTCATGCCCACATGTGCTACTGCGTGTACCTTGTTGTAAGTGTTGGCACAGATCTTGAGGTTTGCAATAAGGCTGACACTGATGCAACGGACAAGTGCTTTGTCTTCATGTCACACAAGGCATCTCATCTTTACATGGCCTGCTTGGCATGAGCTTGAGACAAGTTTGACTGTGCCAACATGCATGTTTCAACCCTTGTGGAACACTTGCAGTTGCATGACTAAGCGCAAGCCAGACACCCATACTGTCAAAAGACTGTACACATCTGAATTTGCAGGTGCCTGCTGCATGGAAGATGGTATATGTGCAAAACTGTACCACAGGCCAAGTCCAACAGAACGCGGCGATATGTTCCACGTGTCCAGCTGCCACTTTTTCCCTCAATCCCCTCAATGGAAGCTGTGATGCTTGCCCAGCAGGAGCTACGTGCTTTGGAGGTTCACACTTCATACCTCCTTCCCAAAGCTGGCATTCGCACCCAAACTCCACCAACATTGTGCAGTGCCCCAATGCAAAGGCGTGCCAAGGCGACCGAGCGACCCTACTCAAATGCAAAGAGGTAAACTCTCTGTAGCTAGTGAATCTGGGTACTCCATTCCAAAGCTTCACAGTGACTGTGGCAAGCTGTGCACATTGGCATTAATAATGCTCACGTGTCATGCATTCATTGCGTGGCCAAAGCTAGACGTCAACAACTGCAAACATGGGTGATAACATGCATAGTAATAATCACAATTAAGTGTTTTCCAGTTCAAGATGAGCTAGGTATTTCCAGGACAAGTCTTGTCTCTCCAGAAAGTAAGGTTGTGCATGTATCTACCCATGTTGCAAAGACTGCAACTAAGTGACATCATGGGCATGTCAATGCAGAGTGCTGGGTTCTGCAACATGACAGCAGGTATGGACACAAGCCAGTCAGAGTCATACATGGTGCGACAGTGCAGCACTGGCCATTATGGCCCAGTCTGTTCCCTGTGTCAGATGTATGACTTGCCATCTGGTCGCACCAAATACGGACGGACAGGCACCCTGGAATGCAAGCCCTGCAGGTAGCCCTCAAGCACAATTTGGTGTGTCACGAAGGTGTGCCTGGCAGCTGTAGTGTTGTGCAGTGATGAGCTACATGATAGGGTCATACCCCAGGCTGCCACTGCAGCTGAACTTTCAGCTAACTTATCACAAGCTCCTGTCATGATTGCCTACCTGCGTAGAGCTTTTGCATGTTTTTGGTTCATTGATTGGAGCATGATGTGATGTTTGATCATTGGGCATGATGGGGCTTTGCATACAATGTCATTTTTTTGGGTGCAGGAGCGCAGTTGCAATTGTACTGGCTTACATAGCTAGCACACTTCTGGTTGTTTCATGGCTGCTGTACACTGTCCATGTGACTTTGAATGAGAATCGTGAAGATGCAGAGGAGGGCGAACGACCTGCACGGGTTTCAGAGCTTCTCAAGGTATGGGCCTCAGACGCACTCATCATACTCTAGAGAATAATCTAGATAATCTAGATCTGCCTTGCAAATGCACTTGCACTGTCAAGACATCTGCCTGGTCAAGGCCACTGATCTTGATCTGCTGCATTGCATCACCCTGTGCTGTGCTATGCTGTGCTGCGCTGTGCTGTTGCGTATTGCACACGCAATCTCAACACCATCAAGCAATCAAGCTGATAAATGCCAGAACCCAGCTTTGACATGGCACCTGACATCATGAACAACACAACAGATTACATTATGCTGCTGTAGGCGGTGACGCTTTGGCTGCAGTATACTTGCTTGTTGGCTGGTGTGAATATTCCAGCACCTGCTACCCTTCACTGGGTCTTCAGTGCTGTCAACTTTGCCTTCTCTACAGTCACCAGCAGCAGTCTCTCCACAGACTGCCTGCTGTCCAGGCCACTCAATGCAGCGCTGCAGAGGATCCTCATCCATCTGTCCGTGCCTCTGCTCGTCCTAGCTGCAATGGTTCTGATTCAAGCTGTTTGGTACGATCTAAGCTGCTAGCACTGGTGTACTGGCATGAGCATCTCAGTTGCATTGCTGAAGGTCAAGACACTTGCTAGGTAGCTTGTTCTGTCTTGTCTTTGCTTGACCAGTACAATGGCCGAGGCAGCTGGTGCAGCTGATGCAGCAGAAGCATGAGCAGTCTGTACAGTGTCTGAGGATTAGGCTGAGCAAGCTTTTAATTCAGTGTGCCTGGCATGCAGGTGGGCAATCACTCTCAGCAAAGTGAGCCTATCAAGTGCCACCTGGACACAAGCCATGATTCCAGTCCCTCAGACCCTGCACACATGGCACGGCAACATAGTAGAACTGCAGCGCCGCTTGTTGGTCACCCTCTTGTCGGTTCTATTCTTCTACTACCCCAGCCTGCTAACAACCATTCTGAGCCTGTTTGCCTGCTACCGCATTGACCCCTCAAGCCACTTGATTGGTGCAAGCCCCACTGGCGCATATCCACAATTTGCTCGGGTGAGCACTTGCCTCATGTGCTGTACACAGGTCACAAAGCTGGCAGTTCATACCTGCAAGCTTGATCATCAGGTGTTCTGGCACATTCTGATGCTGTGCTTTGAGGTCTGCCTAGTGACAAATTTACACTGTCACAAAATGCCTTCTCTTCTGCACATTCAGAACTCACCTTGCAAGGTTTAGAGCCTGCAAGGCCCTCTCTTTCCCCATTGCTGTGTGCTTGGTTGCTTGTTGACATGCCTGTGGTGTCTGACATAGAATACATAGCTGGCCACCAGCCAGAAGCTTGTGCGGTGTATGCAATGCAGGCAACATGGGCTTGGGGGTACTGGCTTCCTGACATGAGCATCAGATATTTTGTGGGCTGGCACCTTAGGCTCTCACTTGGTAGGATGGACTGCTGTGACCCCTTGTCTACTTCTTTGACCCCTTGTCTACTGCTTTGACGCGTTGCCTACTGCTCTGACCCCTTGTCTACTGCTCTGACCCCTTGTCTACTGCTCTGACCCCTTGTCTACTGCTCTGACCCCTTGTCTACTGCTTTGACCCCTTGTCTACTTGACTCTTGCGCAGCCTACAAACAACCAGCAGCAGCACTGTCACAATGTGAAGAGCGTAGCAGTGGAGATGGCTGATTCATGGTCAGCCGTATTACTGGTGCAAGATCATGTCATGGATGACTTCGTGGCCCTCATGCCACTAGCAGTGCTGTTTTGTGCGGAGAAGAGCCCGGAAGCAGTCAATTGTGCAAGTCAAATGCACGCTGTGTGGGACGTGAGGTATGCCTGATGCAGGTTTGGGTGTGCCGCTGCTCTTGTTGGGGTGTGTGCTCATTCCTGCGCTGCCATGCCTGCTGTTACTCCGCCACCGCCGCCAACTGCAGTCAACAGCTATCAAAGTGCGCCTGGGTTTCATCTTTTGCAGCTACAGGTCAGTGATCTCAGGGGTCTCAGAGAGCTTGCCTAAGTGGGCGCAGGTTTAGGGGTTCACCAAGAACAATGCATCTTGCAGTGACTGAGTGCATCTGTCTTCACTTGCTCAAATGGCAACTTGATACATTCCCAGACAATGTGGAATCAAGGCCGAGCCATCTGCCTGCAATGAATTGGCATCTGACAAGTTTTGCAAGCAGTAGTCCTTCTGATGTGAAGCTATCTGTGTGCTGTGAGTTGGCATCTGACAAGTCTTGCAAGCAGTAGCCCTTCTTCTTTCCTAGTAACAGTGATCAATTGGGCTTGCTCTGAGATGTTGGCTGACCCCAGAACCTGTCTGTGAATTAAGAGCTTTGTACACAGTATAGTTTCCAGTGAGATGGTTGAATCAGATGAACATAAGAAATCAGCCAGCGACCACAGAATCTGGATCACACAAGGGCTTGCTGGCATGCAGACAGACTTGAATCGCTGCACCCCAGCCATGCTTACATCTGTTGCCTTACTGTGTACGACACAATGTGACGCATTCAGGATGAGTCACACCTGGTGCTTTGCAGGTCAAGGTTCTGGTTCTGGGAGAGCGTGATTCTGACTCAGACTCTAGGCTTGGCAGCAGCTCAGGTGTTTGCCACTGCCCTGGATTCTTTCTTCCAGCTCACCATCATGCTGGTCATCCTGATGATCAGCTTGATTCTGCTGGCGCATTATCGGCCGTTTGAGGAAAAGGCTGCACAGATTACTCAGGTATTGCCAAGAGCTGCCTGGCTCAACAAGCTTGCATACCATGCTTGCTCAGTTTAGCTTTGCTCGTACAGTGTGGTCTTCATCTTGGAAGATGAAGCACATGCTTACCATTGATAACAGTTTCAATACGGCACATGCTTACCTGGATAGACAGCACATGCTTACTGCAGGTGTTGGGTCTTGCTACAGTGTCTGCTACAGCAGTTGGCTGTCTAATGTTTTTGGACACAAACAATGTAGCAAACAGCAGAGGCTTGAGTGCCACTGGGGTCTTGTTGATGATATTCAACGTAGCTTTCCTAGCTGTATCTGGAGTTTTGATTGTTGGGCGTGGACGCAGACACGTTGCTGCATTTGCACAGCAGACCAAAGGGATCACCAAGACTGTCTTTCAATGCCTAAGGAGACCTTTTACACAGCAGTCAAGGCAGCCCCAGGTCGTAGTCAACCCTAATATAGGTACTCAAGAGGGTAACTCAGTCCTGGCTAGAGCAGAATTCAAGCAGGCAATGATGCCCTGAAGAAAATAATGTACATGATGCTCCTGAGCAGACGCGAAGTTAACAGAATCAATCACAAACGATTGTGAAGATTGTCCTGACGACCAGAAGACTATACAGTTGTGAGTGTTTCTGCATTGAACCTTTTCCTGAGAAGCTTGTTGTGGCAGCAAATATGGCTAGCACATGATGTGCGTTAAGTATGCTGAAGCTGTCTTTCAATGTATAGTATTCTTCAACATTCTAGATGACTGATATGTACTTTGATAGATTCGCAACTCAGCAGTTGAGTAGTGCAGCAACAGCTATGACACATTCGGCAGCAATTTGGACATATGACCAAGTGTTGATTATAGTAAAATGTCATGCAATGTCCAGATCTTGCGCTGCATCCAGCTTTCATAAGATCACGACAAAGCCTCTGGAGGCATGTCAGGGCCTGCAGGTTCTTCATACTCGCCCTCATCAACCCCAAGAGTGCTCTGAACCAGCTTTTGCATGTCTCCCAGAATCTTCTGCTCTTTCCTCTTATTCTCCTCAAAGTTATACATGGCCAGTGCAGCTTTCTCTTCAGCACTGTATATCTGGTTCTCCTTCCTGTAACAGACGCACACATCAGCGCTTTGGCCCTGTTCCTGTCCCTACCAAGTTGCATCAGGCATTGGGAATGTACAGAAAACTGATGACCTTCATGCAAGTGTGATTGCTTACCTGATACGAATAGCATTCATGCGCGAATGCCTGCTACCACTCATCACATATCCCAGGTCCTCAAAGTGACTGATCTGATCTGCTGACAAGCCAACCTCACCACGCCTAGGAATACGCTTACCATTCTGTACAAAGGCATGCATTGCTGCACCCTCCCCTGCAACACCAAAAAGATCTAGTCACTCAACCACACGCACACTCAACACTAGCAACAGCAGCATGAGCATGATCCTGCACAAAGATGGATGCTTGAAACACATAAGAAGAGCTGTGACAGCAACACAAAGGGTCAATGATAGTGATTGCCTGCTTGAGGGTCTTACCAGGTAAAAGAGCTCCACCATAGTCACCCATGTCTTGCTGACTGACGCCAGCTGGGAGCTCTGGCCCAACTAGCATATTGGCCTCCTCCTCCTCTATCCTTCTCTTCTCATCAGCAATTGCCTTGGCTTTGTCCTCAGCAAGCCAGTCACTGCAGCAACAGCATGTTCTGCTGACCGATGGACCCTTGTGATGAGTATGGCTGGCAGTACTTTTGCACATGATTGCCATTGACTCAAGCACACAGCTATTACCCTGAAGTGAAGCAAGTACAATACGGAATACATAGCTGAACATGTACGCACCACAGAAGTGCACACAAACACCATTTTGACTGTTGGAGCAAGCATGTGAACAGCAAATGAAGCGGTGAAGTTTGTACCGGAACATTTGCCCTGCTTCAGCCTCAATTGCCTCCATGCCCGATACTCCCACAGTGGCATCAGCATCAGTGTCTGGCTGGCCATCATCAGAGGGTCCAGCTTGTTCTGAAGGGGCTTTTTGTGCAAATGCATCTGCCATGGCCTCTGAAACTTCTTGGGCCTCAATAGCCTCAGCATCTGAGTCACTCTGAGATGAGTTTCGCTCATACGCGACTCGATCGCGCTTCTTTGCACTACGTGGCCTGATATTATGGCCCTCGTCTGAGACCTCTGCTGCTGTATGGTCCCTGATGCAAGGACAACACAGTCAGCTGATCAGTACTGATGTTGGCAAAGAATGCGGACCAAACAAGAAGCTTGAGTACTCACTCATCCTCTGAAGTCCTGCCATTTGCAATTTTAGGTGGTTGACGCTCAGGCGAAGGAGTGATGCGCCATATGCACTTGTCCACACGTTCTGCCATCCGTTGGCGCTTGAGGCGCCGCCTGTGGGATGTAAAGATTTTGCGCCAGCTCAGTGTTGTCAGTGCTAGTACTCTCACCAAGCACTTCAGCCAATTTGGCATGAACAACTCACCATTCTATTCTGTTCTCCCTTTGCAAATGAGCAATGTCTTGATCTAGATCTATTTCTGGTTCGTATTGTGGCCTAGTGTAGCTGTCCCTTGCAGGTCTGCATACACATACACGCACAGGTTGAGTGCCTGTCTGCAGACGTGAGTTTGCTTCTGCAGCCACGGAGATGCGCAGAACACGAGCAACGATCATGACAGGGTGCTGCAAAGGCAGTCAGACCAAGAAGTCAACCGGCGGTCATATCGTTCCGCTCTGTATGAAGGACTGGGTCGTCGATCCCTGCCCCGATCGTCTCTCTTGTTTTCATGCCGACGAGGAGATCGGCTGTATCTGCGTCGATCTGGACTGGGGGAGCGACGTCTCGGCATTGTTACCTGCAGGAAGAGCTTCGCTTGCAGAAGTGCAGGCAATTGTTTCCAGAGGATAAATTGTGGACATCAATTGGCAAATTGGCAACTACAATTGGCAAGGCTAATCGCAACCCTCTAAAGAAGAGAAATTACGACGGTAGCCAGCCAGAAAGAAAGTGTTTTTCTTGACCGTCTGCCTGTCAAGCCAGAGCTGAGCAACCCGTTGCAAGTGACACAAAGCTGTGAATACAATGCAATGTTGTGGCTTGCTCAAGCCAGGAATACAGCCTGATGTAGAGCACTAGTATGGCTGAAGATCCAGCCATTGCAGGTTGCTTAACAGCACGATCACTGTTGCAGCAATCAGCTGATGCAGGGATACATGTGAGAAGCCATTCAACAAGCCCTGGCTTGTGCACCTGATTCAGCACTTCCAATCATGGTTGCACCAATTTCATGTCACCTTCTCCAAACACCTGTTTGTTAGCAACAGTCTGCATGGCTGCAACCCATGTCAAGCAAGCAAAGGATCAGGAGTATCATACAGAGTCAGCAGCATCATCCTCTGTGAGGCAAATGTCATTGTCTATGCCCGAGATGGTATTGTTGGTCAGCTTGAGCCATGCTTGTAGTCCAGCTGCCAAATCACCATCATCCAGGAAGTCAGACAAGGTTCTCTGTTCGTTGGGATCCTCAATGGTTGATGAGGTAGGCTCTAATGCCTGCCAGGCAACATCAGAATCAGGCAACTGCAAACAAGTGACCAGGTCTGAAGCTAGGTGTTCAAGTAAAGTCCACAGTCACAATACCAAGTACAGCCGGTCAGGCTAAATTGAGCGCATTACCTGAGGTACACTGTCTCCCGAAGGTTCACTTCCATGTGCAAGATCAGCTGCTGCCATGTGGAATATGAAGTCTGCAAATTCATGCTTTCCTACCACGTGATCACTGTCCACATCAGAGACTGCACCAGATGTGAGGCGCCATTGTCAACATGTCAGATAGAATACAGGCACCGAGGTGCTACATGGTGAGTGACACTTGATCTTGATGCTTCCAGCAAATCACCTTCCAGGAACATCTGCGCCTGTTCTGGTGTTATGTTGACATTTCGTGAGCCAAGAGCTGCAGTGACATCTGCAGCATTTAGATAGCCATCTTGATCCTCATCAAACTCTGAAAATATGTGCTCCAATGGGTCTTGATACGAACTGATATTTCTTCTTCTTGCCCAGATCTGCAGGCAGACATTGAAACTTGTAAGGTGCCAAACTTAATCAAGAGCACGCTGAAGCGACTCATGCTCTGGGTGATTGCACTTACAGACCCTGCAAATTCTTGCAGGCCAGGAACACATATTGTATCTGCTTGTGAATTTCTGTATGCTTGACGGAAGGACTCCTCCACAACATTGATGTCATCTTCTTCTTCTATGATGCCTGCGTGTTTATCAAAAGTGTTGTTACTATTTCTTGTAAAATTACTATACTTGGCGCAGCTTCTCGGCAAAAAGCTTGGTGACCTATGTTGTCTCTGCCCTTTTGGCTCAGCCGGGCGACCTTGCGATGCCGCCAAGACTGGCTGGTTGGCTGTGCGTGTTGTGCCGGGTACGCAGCTGTCGTAGTCGATGGTCTGCAAAGAGGCTGTTGACGCAAAATATGCAACGGCATGCCGATCTGCGCAGGTTTGCGAACAGAGGCCTCAAGGACCTTATAATACTGCGAAGGTTCTGACGCTCACAACTTCGCAGGGACGGAGACACAATCCGCAATTTTGATCTGCAGCTTACAAGTGTGCGCCCTGATCATGTCTGTTTAGGTGAGTTGAATTCAGGAAGCGAAATATCAAAGGCTAGCTAGGGCAGAGAAACCCTCTTGATCGGTGCCGCAAATGCCTTGCGAGAAGCTTTTCGAAGACTTTCCAGGAGGGTGAAGCATACAATACGCACGCACCTTTGCAGTGTCGTGGAAAGTTGTCAGGAAAGTGTTGTGCAAGCCACACCGCAGTTTGCAGCTCAGCGCGGCACCGTTATACTAGAGTGAAGGCTAGCTATCGCTGATTCGCTTGTTCTGATTGCTGGGGCTAAGCTCGACGCACCCAGGCCATAGGTGGCCAGCATGGCGCACTCCATGATGGTAAGCTGCTGCGCTTTATCCTCGACGCTTCATGGTGAAGCACGACCGGTCAAGCTGTGATCAGGCTTCTGATCAGAATTAACCTTTGCTGCAGCAACCGCAAATCATCCTTCTCAAGGAAGGCACTGACACAAGTCAAGGCAAAGCTCAGCTCATCAGTAATATCAACGCCTGTGTTGCTGTGGTGGATGCTGTCAGGACCACTCTTGGTCCTCGCGGCATGGACAAACTTATACACACTGACAGGGCAAGGTTGCGTTGCTTTTAGTGGCAACTGCGGGCGTGTTAATCATTGTTGCATAATTGAGTACCACCTATGCCTCTCAGCTGCAGTGCTTTCTCTCTGCAGGGTGTCACAATCTCAAACGATGGCGCAACAATAATGAAGTTGTTGGAAATCATCCATCCTGCAGCCAAAACTCTGGTGGACATATCACTGTCGCAGGATGCTGAGGTACTGCCCTTTTAACCACAGTTGTGAAACCGCCTGCAAGCCATGGGCATTTGCAGAAATGCAACATTTGTAGCGTCTCTGCTTGGTTGAGTCACCATTAATGCAGGACCTACATTGCTGCTTTGTGAAGACAGACACTTATATCAGCAACAAACACAATGCAGGTGGGAGATGGCACGACAACTGTTGTCATCTTGGCAGGGGAATTTCTGTGCGTGAGAGCAAACCATTTGTTGAGGAGGGTGTGCATCCTCAGAGTCTGATTCGCAGCTTTAGGCAAGCAGGGCAGTTGGCAGTTCAGAAAGTCAAGGACTTGTCTATCAGTATTGAGGGCAAGTCAGCTGAGGAGAAAGCAGACATGCTCAAGAAGTGTGCCATGACCTCATTGAATTCCAAGCTGGTATGCATATTACAGAGCTATCAAGCCATTGCCTACAGTCCACTACTTTGCCAGTTCCAGAATCACAGCTTGAGCTACTGTTCTTGACTCCAAATATATTTGCTGAAAGCTGCAGAACCCCAGTACGTTTGCCAGGCTGACAACAAAGCCTTTCAATTTTATTCACCTGCAGGTCTCTGGTGAAAAGGAGTTTTTTGCCCAGATGGTTGTAGATGCTGTGTCCGTTCTGGACCCATCTACTCTGGATCTGCGGATGATTGGCACCAAGAAGGTTCAGGGTGGTGGCCTTCGTGACAGCTTCCTTGTGGATGGTGTGGCTTTTAAGAAGACTTTCTCCTATGCTGGCTTTGAGATGCAGCCCAAGAGCTACAAAGATCCTAAAATTTTGCTGTTGAATATTGAGCTTGAGCTGAAGTCAGAGAAAGAGAATGCAGAGGTACTTGCGTGCATAGGATGACAGCTCATGTCTTGTCCTCACTGCCTTCTGGTGTTTACAAAACCTGCATGTGGTGTTTGAAGTCAGCATCATTGGATCATGCATCTGTCTAGTTCCACATGCATTGCTGTTGAAGTGCATGCTACTGACCTCACATCAAGCCACCTACAAATTTTAGGTGGTGACAACTTAGTTACTCCTCAAACCAATGGATCCTTGTCAGCATTGTGCTCAGGACCGCTCCTACAAACATACATGAAGATCCAGTGTGTGTGACTAAGCACCTTGCGTGGCAGCCACCTGATCTGACTGTTGTTGCAGATCCGGCTCAGTGACCCATCACAGTATCAGTCAATTGTGGATGCTGAGTGGAACATCATCTATGACAAGCTTGACAAGTGTGTAGAATCCGGTGCCAAAATTGTCCTATCCAGATTAGCCATTGGAGACTTGGCAACCCAGTACTTTGCTGATCGGGATATCTTCTGTGCTGGCAGAGTGAGTTTGCCCTGCCTGGATCTGACATTCAAGCACTCCATGTTGCAGCTCACAGCAACATTTGGCTCTGAAAGCAGCACCCTTTGTACTGTACTGTCACACAGACTACTGTTTCCCGCTACATCCACATGTATAACAGCCTGTGTGAGCGCATAAAGTTGTGCTGCAGTCATACTTCAACAGCTGTCATGGCTGTTCGTTTTCAGCTGGCACAGTTACGCACTTTTTGTTGCGGAATGCGACCCTGCTGATGCAGGTTCAAGAAAGCGACATGCACAGGGTGGCTGTCGCAACTGGTGCGCAGACCCAAACAACCGTCAACAACCTCAATCCAAAGGTGTTGGGAAGCGTCGAAGCATTTGAAGAGAAGCAGGTCATGACTTAACCCTCAATTTGCTGTGACAATGTCTCACCCAGCTTGCTGTATTGCACTGATTTACCATTCCTTCTGGTGAATTGTTGGGCCTGTACTGTATAAACCCCCATGGTATGGTTGTGTGCAGCATGTATTAGGTCAATGCATGCTTTGCACATGAAGCTGAGTCCTTTTTTGGCAATCACAGGTTGGAGCAGAGCGATACAACTTATTCACAGGCTGCCCTAAAGCCAAGACAGCAACCATGGTCCTTCGGGGTGGCTCAGAACAGTTCATTGATGAGGCTGAGCGGTCCCTTCATGATGCCATCATGATTGTGCGCAGAGCCATGAAGAATGCATCAGTGGTGCCTGGTGGAGGCGCCATTGACATGGAAATCAGCAAGTGAGTCACTGTCAGGTTCAGACTAGCTGCTCAGCACCTTGCCCGCATTGTATATTGATCTGCACCTTGTGAGCAGTACCTGCGTGCAGGTTTTAGTGTTACCGAGGAACGCTCTCACTACCAGCTTTGATGTCACGTGCTGGTCTGTCAAATACTGATATGTGGTTGATGCAGGTTCCTGAGGGATCATGCCCGAACTATTGCTGGCAAGTCTCAGCTTTTCATCAATGCGTACGCCAAGGCGCTGGAGATCATTCCGCGCCAGTTGTGCGACAATGCTGGGTTTGATGCTACTGATGTTCTGAACAAGCTGAGGCAGAAGCATGCCTCCAAATCAGGCGATGGCAACAACTTTGGAGTTGACGTCAATACAGGTATATTGATTGTGTGCTCCGTGGTCGCTTATTGCTGTCTTTGAGCCACCTGCACTACTGAGGAAGAATTCTGCCCAAACACCAACTGGCCTTCTCTTGACAAGTGCCTGATGATTGCAGCTGCTTGTCCATCAGACTGATTTGCTGTGCAGGCGGTGTTGTTGACACATATGCAAGCTTTGTATGGGAACCAGCGCTGGTCAAGATCAATGCGCTTACTGCAGCAACAGAAGCAGCCTGCCTTGTTCTCTCAGTCGATGAAACAGTACGAAATCCAAAGTCTGAAGGCCCTGATGGTCAGGGGGGTCCTGGCCGAGGGATGCCAGGACGTGGTAGAGGGCGTGGAAGGGGCAGAGGCATGCGTCGATGATCAGCAACTGTATGTGGTGTCTATACACACTATGATCCAGCGTTGCTACCTGTGCAGACTGCTCAAAGGCATGGGGCCTATGCCAAACAGCCAGATGTATCAAGGGTACTTGGTCATGACAAGCTTTCCTGGTTGGAGACCATAGCATGAACATAAAATTTCCCGGTTCACTTTGGCGCAATACAATCTACGTGCAGCTTTGGCCATGTACTCAAGCCATCAGCTACATGTAGATCTGATCAACAGTCAGCAGCTTTTACAATTCACCCTCACATAAGTCTACGTGCACAGGACTGTGCACAAGCTCTGCAGAACCCAAAGTTGCACATCCGCACTGCATCAAACACAGCATGGCAGGAATTTTGATGTCTTAACTGTGTGCCGTGCGCAAGGAAATGCAATGCACTGTATGCCATGCAAGCTGCAACCAGCTGTAATTCAAAAAGGTAGCCTGTAAAAGTGACGTCCGCATTGATGTGACTGCCGGACGGCGATGCACGATCATTTCCTCCCGAAGGCGGTCGTCAAGAATACTGCAGCAAGAGGTAGACGTCTTTTCTTGCGCGCCTTGAACACGGCGCTATTGCTCGATCCTCAGAGCTGAGTCCCCAGTCAACGCATGCCGTTTTTGTCTAGAGGGCTCAGGTCTTGATGTGCAAACTAGTTTGATCAACAAGCATACATCAAACTAGCACCCATCCATGAAACCTCTTACCTTTGCTCCATCTGACTGCTTGTTCTGCTTCCCAAACTGTATGTGCTACATGTGGCACCTAAACCTAAAGCTGTTCCTGAGACAATTGGCTGCTGGCCTATAGGTTCATGAGTCAGCAAAACATATCAGAGCTGAAGTGTGCAGATGCTCTGTTCCCCAATACCTATACATACCAAGTCTGGAATGCTCAACAGTCTGGCTGGCCAGCAGCACAGCTGGCACCTACTTTACCAGGATTCGAGAAACACGAGAGGCAGCTGTATGAAATGCAAGCATGGCCTTCTGCCACAAGCAGTGCTGGCACAATAGGTCTGCAGGACCCAGCAGACAATTGCAATGATGAGGCTGGCCCTTCTTATGCTGCACACTTTGGTCACTATGGCCCTCAGGGGGAGCATCTCCCTGACTCTATTGCTGACAGCTCCTTGTACCATAATACTTACACACAGCTACAAGCTGCACCAAATCATCAAGTGTATGCTTGTAATCAACATACAGTGCATCAGCCAACTCCTGCGTTTCAATATCAGCTCCATCAGGCAAATGGCCTGGCCACAGGCTGGCCTGTTGAGCAAGCTGATGAAGCATTGTTGCTCTCTGGTGGAAGACGCAGCGCAAAACAGCAGCTGTTTGCTGATGCTATGGATCAGGAGACCATAGATCATGCATCTCTGTATTGTCATCAACAGACAGGTCATCATCAGCAGCAGCAGCAGCAGCAGCAGCAGCAGCAGCAGCAGCAGCAGCAGCAACGGCAGAGAGAGCTTGTTGCATCTGTCAAACTTCATGGTGACAGCAATGCTGAAGTGCCACCAGTGACTGGATCCCATGAAAACAATCGCCAGAGGGATTATGTGTGTGCTTTGCAAGATGTGGAGCCCGTGATAGGTACAGTGACCAAGATGCAGCCAGCCGCAAACAATGGCAGAGCACTTGGACATGTTTTAGGCTCAGCACTTGGGCACAGTCAGCCGGAGGTGCCAGCGTCAGGCATCACAGCTGTCCAAGATCAGAGTACTCAGTACAGACAGCATGGAGATGCGCAGCAACACAGTGGTCTGACACCAGCACATACCATTTGCACTGCTTTGGAAAGCCACCCATTGAGCTCAGAGCCTGAGATCAATGGACAGGCAAGTGCTGCATTGTGATATGCTGATGCTTTTGCAGGTCCTTTCTGTCCCTCTTTGCATGTTATATCGTCACAAGCTGAATTGCAGGCAGCAATGCTTGTCTTAATTGTGTGCAGGTGGATGTTCAAACTTCTGGGCAAGTACCGAGCGCTCAGTTGCTGGTGCAGCATGCAAACAGGCCTGATGCACTACTTGAGCTGTTGAAGCAGCATCTGACTGCTCACAAGGTTGCAGTAACTCACGAGGAGCAGCAACCGGCACACTTGCTAATACAGCCTGAACCAGGGTCACAGCATGATGTGTCTCAGCAGACACTTTTCCAGAACTGCACAGCACCTTTGAGCTCGAGGCATACACAGACAGAGGTTTACGCAGACCAGTCAATCTCAGAGCACACCCAGACTGAGGTGCAAGCACATCAGGTCATGTCACAGCAGAGCCAGACAGGTATGCCTCAGGACTTCCAGACTGGACTGGGCCGACAACTGCGGCAGCATATGTCTGTGGGGACCCAGACTGCATCACAGCTGCAGCAGCAAGTCTCAGTGCAGATCCAGACTGAGTCACCATGTTCTATTGTGCTGTCAGAGGAGACTCAGACACCTTTGCTGCTGCAGCAAGCTGTGTCCACCCAGACAGTGGACAGCTTGCGCCTTTCGCAGTCCACACAGCAGACACAGACTGAGACTCAGCTGCACCAGCCAGCCTCAACACAGACAGCACCTGTAATGCAGGTGTCTCAGTCGCTGCAAACAGCAGAAGTGCTACAGCACACTACATCAACGCAGGCGTTTGCTCCGCTGCAGCAGCCAGTGCTGACACAGACTGATGCAGTGGCAACTGCTGAGGCTGCCTGTCAGTCCTGCAATGATAGTGAGCAGGCCCGTGCTTCACAGCAGAGGCTAAAGGAACTGCAGGGAGAGGTTTCTGGGCTACAGCTGAAGGTGCTGTCTCTGCAAGGCATAGTGGATATTCAGGAACAGCAGCTGCAGGCGGCAGCCGGCCAGTCCTCTGATCAAGTAAGCTACATACAAGTACTCATGGTCTGATAACTAGATCACCAAAATTCTGACCTTCTAAGTCTCTTGCACTGCGTCTCTGGCTGCTAGAGCTGCACTTGAAACAATGTGGTGACAGGCCTTAGATACAGAGTAGCCTAATCAATCATGGTGGTACATGTGATACATGTGGCATTGTGTATGACATGAAGCACCGTTGATGGGACAGTCTGTCTTGAACAAGCAGCCCAGCAGGTGGGAGCAAGCAGCTTTCAAGATTGTGCTGCCCAACAGGCAAAGCCCATCAAACATACCGTCAGCCGACAATGCTCAGGCTTGGCTCTCACCTCGACCCTGCTCGACATCTGTCCTACCCAAGACACATTGGGTGGCTGTGCATACAGGTTTCGTTTTGTAACTTACAGTCTGGGTTGTACAGGTTGACACACCATTGGAGAAGCAACTCAGCAGATGGCGCCACGAGGTCTTCAAACTGCTGCTATCCAGCAAGCAGGCCCAGCATGCTCACCAGCAGCACTCGCAGGCTCAGGCAGAGGTCATTGCCAAGCTTCAGCGGCAGGTCATAGTGGCTGAGGACAAAGCGACATTGCTGGACAGCCGACTGCTTGACCGGCATGTAGACCTGGACTTGGCACATGTGAGGAGCAGACGTGCTGAGGAGCAGCTTCAGCAGTCCTGCAGGTGAGCCTGTGACAGAGAGGGTCGCAGGTGATGTGCTTATCATGCCATGCTTAATGCTGCTGTACATAGACAAGCAACTGCTTGCTATTTTGCTGTGTTGCTTTGCTACTTTGCTTTGTTACATGTCTAGCACAGCAGTCAGTGCCACAAGTGCCACTGCCCAATGCAACAATGCAGGCAAACATCTTCAGCCTGTGTTTAGGCCATGAGCTTTGTGTCTGCAGCCTTTCTCCTTTACAGCAAATGCTAACAATATGATATGCATGCATGATGTCAGCCAATGCTGCAGGCAGCATACACATCTGTAGCTTGGCAGAATAAGTTCTAATCATTTACCTGTATGCTTGTGTGGAGGTAACAAACATTTGACCATCATTCTGCAGGCAGGTTGAGGATCTGCAAGCTGAGCTGCAACAAGAAAAGCAGCACGTATGTGGCTTGGCCAAAGCTGTCCAGCAGGCCAACTCTCAACACCTCACTACGGCTGCATCCTTGGCTCAAGCAGAGGGCCGCATTGCTGCATTTCTGCACAGGTACAACAGCCTGCCAACATGAAACATTATGTTATGCTGTGAGTGATGCACAGGACACCATATAGACATCACACATATGCAAGCAAGTGCATGCACAGTGTACACAGGACATTGTACTTATACAGTCGGTGTGCTGCTGCTACATCACGACACGCCAATTATGCCATGTGTTTCTCCGAGCGCTGTGGCAGCTTGCACACTGAACTCAAACACACAGGCTGTGCAGTTGACATAACAATGTAGGTCATCACTGCAGCGTTGCATTTGCTGCAAGTAATATCGCTGACACACACTTCCAGCCTGTGTACAGAATGTCTCACATGGTTTGCCTGCTATTTCTGTGATCACACTGCTGATACCTGTGCTGAAAAGCCAGGAGGCCTGATGAGTCACATATACATCTGCACACCCAAGACTGTTGCCTACCAAATACACATGAGTGAAGAACGCAAAAAGCAGTGCAGCTGTGCAGCTGTCGTGGATAGGCTGTTAGCTTATCTTACCTGCATCATTGCACAGGCTGGGCTATGCAGAGGAGCGGCTGCGCTTCGCCCTGCAGCTGCATCAACCTTTGTCATCAGGCTCCACCAGTGCCAGCACAACAGGCAGCTCAAGGCCTACAGCACAGGAGAACATGACAGGAGGGCTAGCTGGCACAGGCACCTGTCTGCATGACAGTCAAGCTGCTGCGGTCTTGCACATGGAGGTGCAACGCTTGGTGGCTGATAGAGCAATGCTGCTACACAACATGCAGGTGAGTTACATGTGCTGCACGTATTGATAGATGTAGGTCAGGTACATTCGTGTGTTGCACAGGCAATGATGCTGTGACACATTCTGCCCCATGTCAGCATGAAAACAAACACACAGGAAGTCAGCCGGCCTCAGGCTTACAGCCATGGCTGGCATCTTGCTTGCATCTCTTTTTGACACTCCGGGTCACACCTAGAATAACCACATCATGGGCAGCTGTACAGCTGTGCATGCCATGCGTCTTGTGCTGATATATATTTTTATATTTGGTCATGGTAGGCCTATTGTACAAGGCATACCCCAATGGTTGCCAGCAAGTCCTGCTGAGGCTGAGGCCCTACCCCATGAGGGGGCATCGGCTCTTGTGCTTGTGCTCACCATGGCACTGTATGTCCTTCATCAGAGTTTAGAGAGGCTTGCAGAAGCAATGCCACCGGCTTGAAGACTGCTTTCTGCTGGCTTGCAGGTGCTAGCTCACCAAGCCAAGGTGGATATGAACAAAGCCGTGGCAGCTGCACAAGACACAGAGCGTGCAGGGCAAGAGCAGCAGGTTGCCAGTAGGGTAGCAGCCTGTCTGGGAGAGATGGAGGCCAAGCACAGGGCTGACCTGACTGAGCTTGGAGCTCAGCATGCTGCTCAGCTGAGCTCAGCCAAGGCAGACCATGCTGCTCAGCTGAGTGCAATCGAAAGCGATCTTGAGCAGCAAAGAGCATCTTCTGATCAGGTATCTGATGTTTGTCGCCTCCTGCATGTGAGCTGCTGTAAAAGTAAGCATTATGCAATGAAAGGTGACAGCACAGCGTCTGCAGTGCATATTACAGTCAAGTGGCTTCAGGACACGGCCTTGTGTATGATGTCTCTTCTATAGCAATCATACTGCACCAGGTGGGGCTGTCCTAGCTTTGCTGAACTAGAGGAAGCTGACATGCCTTGAAAGATGTTGCTCAGGCTTGCGACGCTTTATTAGGTGCACAACAATCAGCAACACTTTGTGCAGCCCATCAACAGGCTGATTGCCCCTCATGCAATCTTCACTTGCTCATGCAAATTAATGAGCTCTGCAGCATAGCGTGCTTGACACGTCCATTGGCGTTGAGCAGACCTAATGAGATGTGGATGCCTTGCCTTCCTGCCTGGTCCTTGACAATGTTAATCCAGATCATACCTCGAGAGCACAACAGTGTGTGGTGATGACAGGCCATTGCAGAGGCGCACAGACAACAGCAGGAGGCAGCAGATGAGCGCCAGGCACAGGCCTCAAACCTTACAGAGCAGACAGCAGCTCTACAGCACACTGTTGCCTCTCTTCAGGTACACACTTCTGGTTAGCAAGCCCTGCTTGTGCAATGTTGCTGCCCTTTGTGACAGCTAGAGCCATGCGTGTGGGGCACTGCCACCTCACATGCAGTGTCCTGAAGCTGCTGATCAGCGTTGGCACTGGTACAATGCAATTAGCACCATATCCTGATGACACATGCATCAATGTGTCAGTGTTATTGTTGTCAGTTATTGCTTTGTTTATATACAGTGTGCAGTCAGTCCTGGCTGAGCATTTCAGGCAGGGGCATCTGTCGATATTGCATGTCACACATTTTCCACAGTACAGAACATACTCCAGGTTGAACACGTCTCTTGCCTGCTGGGTGTCATCTGTATTGCTGGGCATAGGCTGCTCTGGAGGATGCCAGGTCTGAAAGCCAAGCAGTGGTTTTGGAGTATCAGCAGCAGGGCCACCTGTTGAGCATGCAGATGCAGCAGCACCAGGCTGTGCTTCAGGAAAGAGAGTATCAGATAGCAGCTACGCAACAGCAGCACTGCAAAGAGCAGCAGTGTGTGCAGCAGCAGCATGCTGAGGTGGGATATCATAATCATGAAGGATCATGCTGACTGAGCTTGGCTGTCTACTCAAGCATGATGTTGCAATGCCTGCAATATGAGAGACCAGATGCCCTCTGAAGCATGTCACTGTTGTGTGAAGCAGAGCTGTGTTCTTCCAAATACCTGTTACCTGTGATGCATCGAGCAGCAATGCCCTCAACACAGCAGGCAACATACTGCTGCAGTGGTGACGCTGCAGAACATCAGCATGCTGCTGTCCATAAAGTGCTGCTGCTCAGCTGTTTCAGTCCTGTTGCAGGAGATAGGCACCATGCAGCATGAATTGACCAGGAGTCAGCAGGAGTTGAGGAAGACACAGCAGCTGCTCAGGCAGCTTGAGAGGCAGCTGGCAAAGTTCCATCAGTCTCGCAAAGATGCAGCCTCAGCATCACAGCAGATGCAGGTGAGCACATCATCTGCATGTCAACAATGATGCACCAGCCTACATCTTTGTCATGCTATTTTGACTGTGCTGTGGTGATCAGCACTGTTGGCAGCTCAGCATGGCTCAGGTCATGACACATGATCAACAGCAGCGCTGGATGCAAGTGTCTCCAGCAAAGACACCTTTGCAACAGGGCTCATGCCTGCAGATTTGATTTCCACATAGATGCCATGAGCTATGGGCAATTTGCTACTCAAGCTCTGATTCTTATCCTGGTTGGCTATAGCAGTATTGGTCCTGCATGCAGACTTTGTGGTGATGACCTGAAACTTCATGTTGGCATTGTTGATGCAGGACTCGCAGGCAGAAAAAGAGGGTGCGGAAAAGCAATTATGCAGTATGAGGCAGGAGCGTAATGCATTGGCAGCAACACTGCGGCAGCATGGCTTTTTGGGGCGGCACAGCCTGAGCAAGGCTGGACCTGTTGCAGCCCAGGACATCAATGGTCCTGGACAGGACGTCCCTCAAGCTGTCAGACATGAGCTCAGCGAACTGAAAAGCCACATACATCAACAGGGGTCTGCTGACAAGAGCTGCAGCAATGCTAGTAGCACAGCCAGTCAACAATCAGGCCACACTGATAGGCTGAGGCAGGCGCAGGCAGACACATGCTTTCCCCCAGTACCTACTCAAATGCCTGAACATAGTCCTGTGAGCAGCTGTCATGCTGGACAAAGAAGCGGGATCAGTGCCTTTGAAGACGTCACAAACATTACTGGTTCAAGGCATGCGTCGCCAGGCAGAGTTTACCAGAGGAGAGAGGAATGTAATGAGGCAATGCAAGTCAAGTTGCAAAGGCTGTATGAAATGGCACAAAGTGTACTATCATGAGTCTGAAATGAGTCTTGCTTTCAAGAGTTTGCAGCTGTCTGTGATGCTACGATGCTGGTGCATACCACTTTACTCCATGTTTGTTGCCTACCAAATACAACATACACTGTATACATGATATTATCTACATGTAATTAACTACATTACAGAAATTTGAAGCGAGCCAGTGCCTGTAGCACTGTATTGTTCCGCAGCTCTCGCCTTTTGCGCTGCTGATAGTTGCGCTCTGCTTTGGCAGCTATGCGCTCAGCTCTTGAGACATACGCCAATCTAAACCGCTCTGACAATGGCACAAGGTGCTCTTGTTGTTCAGGCTCCTGAACCCACAGACAAAAGGTCAGTGACCCTGGGGAAGAAAGGTGCTAAAACTTTCTGCTGGAGAATGCTATAATGCAGGCATGAGCTACACGCAGTGATGCTGCAGGCATAGCACCTGTATCTGCTCCTGCTCCCAAAATGGAGCAACATTTTGCATGGCAGCCTCATCAAGAGCAATTGCTGGGTCAGCTGAAGAGGAACATGACCCTGATTGTGGGTTCACCAGAATTCTAGGAAACTTCTTGGCAAGCATTTCAGCTGTCTTCACAGGTATGCGAGGCCAGATCAGCTTTGTGAGCTGACTCAACCGACTGTAGGACATTGCTTTGCTGGCAGTCTGTTCTACAATGGTTGCCTGTGATGTTGAAGCACGTGTGCTTCCTGACTGCTCTGATGGGGAAAGCAAAGCTTCCCACGAGTCTGTTGTATCAACTGTCTGGACAACAGTTGGCATGATGTGCTTCATACTCACTGCCCAGATGTGATCATCAAGTATGTTTGTGCAACCTGAAAGGGCAATCAGCACGTCAGGTGACAGTCCTGCTCATTGGTGCGTATCTTTTACCACTAGCAGCAAAACAGACCTATGCGCAGCACCTGCAGCTGATCACACCATGAGCCAAGAGACCGCACTGTTTTCTGTGACGCAATGCATCCTGTCAAGTCCAGTGACAACAGATGTGGTGTAGTCTGCAGGGCTGTTTGCAGCCCAGCATCTGTGACGCAGCTACCAGATATGTCTAGGCTGGTCCAGCTGCTGTCCACTAGCATAGCAAGGGCAGCATCGGTTAACAGCCCCTGTGCCAAAAAAACAAATGGTTCATGCAACCAACAGGCAATGAGGTTCGGCAAACAGGGGGATGACAAGCAAACAGACCTGCCTTCGAGCAATTGCCAACAACGAAGCTTTGGCATCGGGAGGAAGAAATGGCAAAACCTCTGCCCCGCACAACAGCAGCTCCTCAATATATTGCCCAAGATAGCCTGCATCGTTGTAGGTTGGTTTGATGGCATCAAACGTGTATGAACAACATTTGTCTTGCATTACTCACCTAAGCAGTATGCCTGCAGAGAATAAGGCCCTGTCACTCCCGGCCCTGCTTCTGTGCTGACCGAGGCTTGTTGGGAGCTCAGCAGACGTTGCCTGAGAGCAAGGTTCACGGGTATGCCAGGTCGGCTTGCATTCTTGTTTCCACTAGGGTCTTCAACAGGACCGTCTGCAATTTTTACCAGGATTAGCTGCGCATACCGTCGTTACGAAGCGGTCACCATGATCACAACACCTACCTGCTTCGTCTCCCCACGCGTCCGCTTCAGTACCCGGAGACACCGATGGCAATGCTGGTAGTGGCATTGCAATTGGGGACGGTTTTAGAGCTTCGTCTGCTGGGGGTCGCGCTTCAGAGGTATTCGCAGGAAGCAATGCATGCAGGAGAAGAAGAGGTGCAGTGTTGACCTGTTTACAAATGCCCTCATGACACAAACTTCTGCGCATTCACCGATCAGCCGGAAGACTCTAAGCTCTAACATAGACTGCTGTCATTACTTCACAACGTACGGTTCTGGGTAGAAGTTTCATTCCTCGGAAAAAATAGCCTTTACGACCTTCACAATGCCCGTGAAGTCTAGATATGTGTTACTGCTCGAGGGCTTAAGCAGTGTGACCAGATCGGGCGATATCAAGTAGCGTGTTTGTGCATTGACGGCTTGCCACCAGTCACGGGCGCCTCCTTTGCAGGCACGAGTTTGAGGCATGCGGCACAGTGAAGGAGGTCGAGCGGGATCCTAAGTCGCGAAGCGCTTTGATTGAGATGAAAAGGTAATTTTTGACTGATGGCTCAATACTGCACCTCTGTAACGGGCAAGACCTCGTCTGTTGTCGCGCGATACTTTTGTCCCTGCATGCTTGCCTGCATGTCAGGCAAACTATGTGGTCGGCTGTGCTCTGGCTGATGGCCTTTCCTGATGCATCAGCTTGATGTGCTCACAATAACTATAATTGCCTGATATGTTTGCCTTGATGATCTGCCTTGATGCCCTGTATCTAGCAGTTGACTTATGTGCAGATCGCCTGCAAGAATGAGCCTCGCCAGGCCCCTTGCAAGTGCCTTGTTCCACAATGCAGCACTTGTAACACCTCTCCCAACTGCAGCTCAGCATGACTGCATTGTTGCTTCACATCATTGCTCTGTGACCTGCTGTGCATGTTGCTCTTGCTGCCTGGTCCTGTGTGTTATTTATGAGCTGCTGATTGTGTGCCTTTGTACAGATCACATGCATGTCACATTGCAGCAACAAGCACTAGCTTGTTCTGTCAAGCATGTGTTCTCTGACATATATTCCCTTCTGCATGCAGGTCAAGTGATGCTGAATATGCCTGGAAAAAGATGGGTGAGTTATTGTGCTTGCATGATCAAGGTTGCCTGAAAGCATTGTGTGTTGCACTGCGAGCTTTTTGCCATGTCCATGTCCTTTCTGTACAGATGGATTGAGGATTGATGGTAAGAAGTGGAAGGTGGAGTACGCTATAAGGGATGACTTCAAGTACTTTGGATGGAAGTGGACAGAAGGTGGTGACTCCCGAACCCCATCACCCCCAAGGTATGTAATGGATGTTTATCAAGCTATGTCACAATTTGTCAAGCTACCTCAGTGCTTGTCTAGCATTGTCTTGCACTGGCATGTTGCTGCTCACTTTGGGCAGCCCGGTATAATTCTTGGCTTTTGTTAAATTGATGCTGAAAGGCGTAGCCTTTTCTTTTCTTTTCTTGCTGCTCACTTACGCGTTAATTAATTGCCATAGGTCCCCTGCCAGATCCGACAGAAGCGACTGATGATTTGAGAGACTCGTCCCCAATGATTTAGAGTGTCCGAAGTCCAAGGGCAGTGCAGCTGCTCTGTGGCTACCTCTCAGTGTCTCGAGAAGCACGGTTTTAGGACTTTCACGGCTGTGCGTTTTGAATTTTTGTGTGGTTAGGAGTAGGGGTGAACTGGTTTGTTGTTTCTGGACGTGTTGATCGCGGTGCTTGCTACTCATTCTCTGCAGAACGTAGTGCTCATTCAGGTAGACAGTATGATTGGGTGCTTGCAAGTCAATGTGTACTCTACAGACATCTCCTTTGCTATCTGGTGCAACCATGTGCAATACAATGCACATACTTTGCAATTCAATGTAACGCTTGGACTCAGGACTTTAGTTCCTCATGTAAACACGTATTGTCTGCTGTGATTGCATTGGTCTGCAATAAACCGCAAATATACGTCAGGGCACAGTGGCATGACCCACGGAGGCTAAGTTTCCTCAAGACACTTTCATGAGAAATGTTGCCCGACTGGGTGCAACACTGCCATCAATGCTGCCGCATCAGCCTGCAAATTGTTTACGTCAGTAGATATACATAACATCTATCAAAGGAGCAACAGATGTGTGCTTTCTGGATTCGCTCTGATATGCAGCTAGGTTGCCTGTAATGTGCATGATTGGGACTGTGTCTGGGGAGGCAGGGATGACAGAGGCAGCAATATGTAGCAGGCTACTTGACCAAAACTGTTCCTCACCCTGCTTGTAGACCGGCACCCAGATGATCAACACCACTGGTAAGCATCTACTATGAGCAAAACCAAAATACTCCTATGATATGTGATTTCATGTTGCGCATCACCCACAGGCACATGCAAATCACATGCCCAATCTATAGTGTGGTTCCTGCACGCCTGACCATGTTCATGACATTGCTGCAGGCACGCTTTTCTATTTCCTTCAACACAAATCCTGAGTCTGCCATTGTACATTTCTTGTCCTTCCAGTGGTTGTACAAAGTGTAGAACGTCCCAACATAGAAGTCAGAGGCTGCTGTCACAGCAGACTGTTGCTTCTTTGCAGCAGATGTCAGCTTGCGTTCGCGCACCATCTGCAGTGTCCACTTGGTGATGTTGAGGGAAACCGGCGCCAGTGGAAATTCTGAATCCTTGGCTGTTGACAGCCTGTAAGAACATTCGAAAATTTGCTCAGGAGGTTGTATGCTTGGTACTATGCATGGTCCAGGCACTTCGTCAGGTTGTGCCATTTAGCGCAGGAAACATGTTGCTGCTTGTCCAGAAGCACATTCACACGTAGCTTGATACATAAGTCTTAACTGTTTGCAGATGTGACCTGTGCTGGCCTGTGTCATCACCCTTGAAGACTCATGGCAACAGACATGTACTGTAACATCCGTCCTGATGCTCCATCTAGTAGCTGTAACAACTATACTCGGATGCACTGACAGCTTGATTGTCTTCATGCTTTTCACACAACATGCATGCCAGACACAAAGTCAGCTTACTTGAAGATGGCCTGGGCATTAGCAGGGTCATGCTCATGCAGCAGCAGCAGGTGCAGCAGCCCCAGGATGCCGCACCCCCTCAAGTCTGTTGTTGGGTCTGACCCCTGAAACCCAAGAGCAGCCCAATGTGGCCCATACCTGCACCATGTCAAATTTTTGTTGTCTATCAAGCGATTTTTGGACTTCATGCCATCTCCACTGCAGCTACACAGCAAAAAGCCACAGCATAGCAGAAGCTAATGAACGCAGCTGCAGACACACTGTTTCATTATGCCTAGAAGAACAGCAATATTGGGGTAAAGCAGCTTCTCAAGGTGCCCACCAGTTGGTCCAGGTTCCCTTGCAATGCACAAACAGCATACGACAGAAGCAGACATCTCTAGCTGAGTGACTTCTGTAATACATCTGGACTAGAGCACAATGCTGACTTACAGACCTGCCGACTGGGCCTGGTCCGCCTACAAAGCTGAGGTAGACAGACTGAAGCAGGCGCAGATGCATGAGGTTACTGTCATCAAAGGGCATCTTGGCAAGGCATAGCAGCCGCGTACGCTCCTTCTCCAACCTCTTGCTGGCCTGCACCACATCATGTTGTGCTCCACATGCGGTCTGCTTGGCCATACATTCATGCACTACCCCATCAGCTGCATTGCTGATGAGAACATGCGGACAGCTTGGCCATGCATTCATGCACTATGAACTTTTGTGTGTCCCAGAACAGCATTGAACGACTTGTTTCATTCAAACTCAGCATTCTCAGAAATTTCATAGGCATTGTCTGTTGACTCCTCTGATGAGTCCTAAAGACACGAAATGCAAATTGAGTAGCTGATTGACTAGCTTATCAGCTACAGTGCTGATGAGAACATGCAAAGCAAAGCACAGATTACACGACGAGTTAGATGAGAACCTTTGCGAGTTGCACATCAAAAGTCAAACTGCAGCCTATCATGATTGGATATGTAGGAGCATACATATCCAATCATGCAAGGGCATCAGGTATTGCTGGGGTTAGTTGTAGGGCGCAAGAAGTATGCATGCTGGCATGAGCTCAAGAGCCGATTGCCCCTCATGGGGTAGGGCCTTAGTCTCAGCAGGAGTTGCTGGCAACCATCAGGTTATGCCTTGTACAATAGGCCTGTCACAATTAAATTGTAAATGCTGGCATGAGGCGTACCTTCTGCATGCGCATGAAGCAAGATGCCATTCTGTGCACCGGCTTGGACTTGGTCAGAGTCTTTTTGATTGCCTTCACATCAGCAGATAGGAAGTAGTTGAGCGCCTCTGGGTACCGCACCTGCTCACACACCACACGTGCTTGCTCATGATGTGTCTTAGTGCACCTGTATTTGCGGTCT
>JAABUP010001584.1_pt1 | contig 47636 bp, 64 predicted proteins | sample 5559201 | NCBI WGS metagenome assembly JAABUP01 (sample SAMN10711887, study PRJNA513373) | rock metagenome | isolation source: Antarctica rocks | place: Antarctica
AGGGGAGGGGAGGGACGCAAAGTTAAGCAACTGTACGTAGAGAAGATTGCGGTAGGCCAAAGCTTCCATGTGGTGCAGCACAGAAATCACTTCACTCTGCCATGCTCATGCTGTTCAGCACACAGTTGTCATTGTAGTTCTGACACAAGCTCACATAAGTAGTTTCCCGTAGTCCTGATTGATGTTGAAGGATGCGGGAGCTGTTGCCAAGCCAATGCAGACAGTCTATCTTTACCTGCTGGCCAGCTCTTTGGTGAAGAGGATGTTACACAGCTTGGACTGTGCATAGGCAGCCATGCCACTGTATGTCCGGTGTCTGAAGTTCAGGTCATCGATGTCAAACCCGGCATGTCTGTGCACAGTTGATGATACTGCCACGATTCGAACTGGACTGTCCTGCAATGCGCAGTTTATCTGCTCATCACCAGTTGTACCTGCTTACTGCAAGATGCGCATGAATGTAGTTGAGTCTGTCTGACTTGCGACAGGTATGTAGATACGCCTCTGGAGCAAGGGAAATGTATCATGCTTGAATGCATGCCTGAAAGTGGTAGTGCTTACAATCAGTTATGCAACTGCCATGCAGAACATGTCTTGGATGTCACTTTGATACATCTCTGCATTGTGGTCAAACTCAGTAGCAGTCTTCACCTGTTTCTTTAGCTTGTCTAGCAAAGACTGCACCAAGACAAAATGTCCAAAGTGGTTTGTTCCCACTTGCATCTCAAAGTTGTCTTTGGTATACATGAGAGGAAGGCCCGCTACTCCGGCATTCAGAATCAGCATGTCAATCTTGGGCTCAGTCTGAAGGTTGTTTGCAAAGCTTCTGACATTGTCCAGATCTGCAAGATCTAGCTGTTGGACCTCCACATCCCCCTGCCACAAGCTCAAATAAAAGGTGAGGGTCAGCAAGTTAGGCATGCTGGTGTGCCTTTGCCTAGTTCAACTGGTCGAGCGTCTATGTCCTGCGAATTTATACACTGCGTGCTTGAGCAGTCGACTTGCCTTCACTCCAGCAGACTTGAGAGTTGCAGCAACCTCCTCGCCCGCAGACACCTTGCGGCTTGTAAGGATCACTCGAGCACCAGCATGTGCCAAAGCACGTGCTGTTTCTACGCCAATGCCGGAGTTGCCGCCTGATCAGCATGAGGCAGGCATCGTGGAAGCCAAATACTATTGTCGGATCCAGTCTCCGGTAGAGCGAGTTACAGCGCAAATCGCACCTGTGACGACCGCTGTCTTTCCAGTCAGGTCAGCCCCTCTCAGCGCTTGTACAGCAGTGGTTCGGGACCCGAGTACTGGCGCCATGAAGAGTTTGTGTTATCTCTGTACCTGTTTGTCGAGCAATGCGCTCCTTCTCCTTGTCGGAATCGTTGTAACGCTTGTTGACGTCATAATGATGTGACATTGACACATATGATGATTCCCTCTCTCTCCTCAACTTGCGGCATTGCGGGGCTCATAATCTATATGTCTTTGGCAGCAGCACTGCAATTGATCAAGCTCACGAGCTAGGTTGCACAGGAACATGCCTGCTGCTGCATGTGAGCTCCAGCTGCACAGGCTGCATGTGAATGTGTTCTTGTTTGCATACAATCGTAACTTTGGGCCTCATGTTTGTGAAACGCTGCATGCACTCCAAATTATCAGGCGAATACATGGCAGATGTTGAACTTGTGGTTGCAGGCATCCTGGGCGTGTCGCAGCATCTGTGAGAAACTGAAGGATTAGTAATAGAAGCATCCTGCATGCCATCTGGCTTCTTGACGGTTCGGCAGCTTCGTCTGCATCGGCGTACCGAGCTGTGCACGAGTGCGCTTCTGTGCATCCAGATCAAGCATCAGCCCGTAATCTCACATCTGCCGATCGCTGGTCAGGCACTTAAAGCGGACTGTCGACCCTTAACGTTGCAGTATGAGTCGACTGCCTATTATATCAGTGCCTAAAGGCTTGGCAAACACAAACACCGGACTATGGCTCTATGATTCCATGCCATTGTTCACTATGGCAGCCTGTGTGCCGACGCTGTTTCTTTACTACAGAGCAAAACGATGGGCAGACTTGGTGAGACTTGCAGCACGTCTTGTACATAAGATTTAGAAAGAGCGTGCAGTGTCGGACTCATCTTTGACTTGTCCCCCGTTCCACGCACTTATGTCATGGTATGGTGCGCAGGCTCTGTTCAGCCTAGGGTTTGTCCTAGCTGTAGTGTACCACATATGTCACATGAACGTAGACGGACTGCAAAGTTCCACCATACTAGGCATCAGTGGCCCTTTGTGGCGCACATTTGATATCATCTGTGCTCAATGGCTTCTAGCACGCACCTTTGGTCACGCAGTTGGTGCATCACACTGGGTGACTCAAGGTAGGCTCCCGCTTTTTCTACACAATCAGTTCTCTAAAGCTTGCGTGCACAGCAGCCATATTTTGAGTTTACAGGACTACGCTGCACAGTATCGCCATGCTGCTGGCAGACATCGTGGCTGGCTGAATGCCCATTAGTGGCATGCTCCTTGTGTGACAGTTGCAGTCTCAATCGTTGCAGCGTGATCCCCTACGCAGCGAAACATCACATGGTGTCATATCTTGGAAAATTCCAAATACGGTGTGTCAACATTGCTGCTGTGATGCTGCAGTTCTCACCAACACAGTCTTCCCTGCTGTCTGTCTGTACTACTTCTGGACAGCTACTGAGCAGCTACCGATGAAGAACATCATGCACACTCTCATGGCAGTCATACTGGCTGCTCTAGCTGCCAAGCTTCTTGTGGAGGGAGTTGACACCCTGCCAAAGTACTGCAGAAGACGAGGAGCTAAAGCTCTTGGCAAGCTCCCTCTCTTTGCAACTGCTACTGCTGGTGCTGTTCGCAGATGTCGATGCACCATCATTCGAGTGCCATGTGATCATGGACCTGCTGTGCAAGAGTGACATGGACAGATGAACACAATCATACACTATGCACTGCAGCTAGCAGCCCCTTCTGAAGCTCACACAGCTGTCACTATCTGTTTATGCTCATGCTGCGCTGCATCATTGCCATAATGTTGATTGTGCCAGATGTAATGCAATATTACTGGCCTGCAGGTTTGTTTGTCCTGGGATTTGTAGCTTTTCCTATGCCAGAGATCTTCCCCAAGCATTACTGGCTATTCCACAGCTTGTGGCATGTTCTGTTGGCAGCTGGATACTATGAGTTGTATGCGCTCATTGAGTTTGACAGCAATACAGTGTACAAGAAGGCTCTGCAACATAAGCATGTCAGAGCCAAGCAGCAGACTGGACAATTGCTCAAGCAGGGCGTGACAATCTTTGAGGCTGACAAGATTGGGCCATCACAGGTATCTTCAGGGCATGCTCTGATGTTGCATCAGCTTGCTGAGTTCAAAGAGCTGCTGTTGTGGATGTGTTCAAGTGTTAACAGTCTTTTCACCAACAATGCATCATGAAGGCCTTGGAGCAATGCTGCTAAGCTTGTGGTAGTCAGCTACATCATAGTTGGCAGCAGAATATGTTATGCAGGAAACGAGGGCAGGTCAGCTTGCCGATAAAGATCCCACAGTTCCTAGAGTACATGCTGATTCAGCAGATAGTGAAGCATCAACTGGGACAGATTTTGACCCATCAGAGTCCAGACTATGCGGAGGTACCCAACCTATGGTTGCAGGCGTGCCTGGCAGCAGTAAGTCCAGAAAGTAGTGAAGGACAGGGAAGGCTACTGAAAGCATCTGGAAAACTTAGATTGAAGGCAAAGTGTTCTGTGTGTTGTGGTACTGTGTCATACGCCGCTTGGGATCCAGGTAAATGCTGGGCCAGATTTTGTGTACAGACAGTAAATGTTGTGCACAGTGATGTGTTGTTCGGGGCAAAAGGTATCAAAGTCGTTAGCAGCAGTTGCAAGCAGTCTTTAGGCAAAGTCATAGCCTGCTGCAATGCATGAGTACCCTGAATTAGACTGATGTAGATTAGACCAGCATGTGCAATGCTAGGTGACATAGCCTGTTCTCACGGTGTTAACCTGACTGTTGGGTCGTTCATGACATACATAGTGCAGCCAATTAAGCTTTTTGTTGTGATGGCTCCAATAATCCAGATCATTATGTGTAAATATCACTACAGCTCCTTCTATGCCAGTGCATCAGCTGGTATGTCCACATCTGTAAGGTGTGGGTGTTAAGTGGTCATCGATATCACTGTTGCTGCTTTAACATAGCTGTTGAAACACCAGCTCAACAGTCGCAATCTGGCAATTAAACACAAATCATTTGGCATGCTTGCAAGCTGCCATTGCAATGACCCAGCTAGTTTTACAAGGTGACCAAATGCTACACACAGGTGACAGGACCCTGCTGGTTGGTGGATTTTCATCTATCTATGGGGAAAAGGTGTAACCAATGTTGGCTGTTGATTTGTGCATCACCCAGTCATACATCGAATTCCACTTTTAACAGACTTGCTGATGCTGAAGTAGATCTAGAGTACCTATTTGCTGCTAGGCATTTCAAGAGGCACCTGGGGTCCAGCGCCTGCTACAGCAGCTGATGCTGCAGGGCTTGAAGCAGCTACTTCAGGCTCTGAACTGCCTGCGCTGATCTTCCTTGAAAGTTGATATATTCCAGTGATGGCCATGAAGACATTGACAGTCAACAGGTTGTAGTTGACCTGCATATCACCAATGAAGTATGGGTTTTGATGTACAGAGGTATGCTGATGCATGCAGACACGGAAACTTAGCTCAAAGCAAAAAATAAATCTCAAGCGCATCCTGCCAGTGCTGCAGAGTGGATTGTGGCACGCGGCATGCCTGAGAAGGACAGCAAGGACTATGATGATGAACAACACTTACTGGGGTGATCTGAGTGGCAAAACGAGACCAGATGAGCCCTGTTGCCGTGACAGCACATTGTTGAGGGTATGACACTTGCTCTGCTGGCCTCTTGAAGTCAGCGACATTAGCAATGCTGATGCCCCACTTGAAGGTCGGTGCCCAGAACTGAATGTCAAACGCAATGATCAAATGATATTGACAACCATTTCAAGTGCGGACCTGTTGCACATGCAACATTGTTACGTGAATTGTTTTGGGGCCGGCTGGATGGTGCCAAAACTGCCTGGCTTTGGAGCCAATAGTTGCCATGGTCTGGTCTGTGTATCTCGGCACAGTTGCCAGTCACAAGAAGTTTCTGCAACGCAAACAGCAGGTTGATGAGTTATTTGCGTTTGGGATCGTAAGCAACTGAGACACAGCTGTGAAGTGTGACGGCATGGACATGGATCATGCCATTCAAAAGACATGACACTGCCAGGTACCTGGGCGTTGACAACGCTGCCCGAAAAAGTGACCGAACTGTTTGTTGTGACCCCAGAAAGGCTTTTCGATCGAAAGTTCTGACACAAGCAGCAGGGTTTCGCCTGGTCAAGCGATGATGTGAAGGTGTCGGGTGTTCTGAGGGTGATCAGCGCTTGCGCTTACGATTCCTTCTTCAGCTGCGTCCCGTTGGAGTGCAACAACCGAAACGCAGGTCTTGGCAGAACTAAGGGCAAAACTCAGTGCAGAACCCGATAATAACCCTTTTCTTTACATGCTCTTGCCTGCAGTGTCAGCCTGTTGTGTATGCTTTGCAGATGCGAGAGTCAGCACTGAGTCAGCATGCTCAAGCCTGCATTGCAGTGACTGAAGTTCAGTCAGCTACATTACTTGCAAATTGCTGGAACATTCCACAAGTCACGACAATGCTCTGCTGAGACAAAAGCAGCTATTAATAAATCACATAGAAGCTGCAGGCCAAGCAGCCAAGCTAGTCATGCTGTACAGGTGACATCGCAGACAGGCCTGCCTCGAGCTCGTAAGACATCCAGCAAGCCCACAATGCCAAAGTCTGCATAGCAGCAGCTGTGTTTGAGCATGGGTATGTCAGCACAGCATGAGAAAGCAGCGTGAGCACCTTCAAATACCATTCAGAAGCCATCACAAAATTCACCGTGGTACTGACTTTGCATGACATGCATGCAGAGGCTGCAGTGACAGCACTCTCTGTTGACCTATGTGCGCAAAATGATACAGTGCACATTCACGTCGGGTTACTTGGGAATCCTGGGCAAATAAAGGAACAAAAGTGCTGGGACCCGGGAGGGCGGGCGGGCAATGTGGGTTCTCACCTGTGTCATTGCAGAAATGGCTCAATGTATTCAGCCTCTGCAGGCTGAATAGACTGCAGTAATGGTGCATCATCCCAAGATGGGCATTCCTCCTTGTCGCAGTCACTGCCCCCTAGGCCTAGCTCAGACCATACCTGCTTGAAGCTGTCCAAGCCATGCCTTGCACAAATTTCGCAAGCTGGGTCCTGTGTTGTATTGGCATGGCTAGCAAGGTGCTGGTCCACATTGTCGCTGCTGTTGTAGTGAGGCTGGACAGACATGGAGCCAGCTAAGCCCAGACTGGCGGCAGTGCTGTTTGCTGACTCTGCCTGTGAAGCCAAGCTGCTTGAAACCCGAGGTTTGGCATGCTTCTTCTTGCCTGGCCGAGGCTTAGCAGGCAGAGCATGGGGCACAGCAGTGTCTGACACGGGCTGATTGACAACATCCCTTAATGCAGATGTCTCAGGGGTAGCGCTGCTGCCTTTGACCTGTAATCTGCTTGCAACTGAAGCAGTCATGCCTGAGGCAGCAGCAGGAGCAGCTACAGCCTGTACAGCAGCACCTTCCAGAGCAGCTTCAGCTTGCACCACAGCTGCTGCTGGGTGTGACTGATCCAAGGTCGCGCTTGTAGACTCTGGACTCGGGCTGTGACTGACGCCTGATACAGTCTTTGTGCTGCCAGGTGGCTGGAGGGGGCGAGGCCGGGCGAAGGCAGGGTTTGCTGAAGCAGCCCAAGGAAGACTGTTGCTTGGTGTCACAGTCTTGACAGACTTGCTGTCGGTCTGCTTGGCAGCAGCTGGGTGTGTGGCAGTTCTGGTTGCAGGAGCTTGCTCTGGCAACATGCTTTGTGACTTGACTCTGATGGCAGCTCTGCTTGCTGTCGCCTGATTTGCGGCAGTGAGCGCTCCTGCATCTGCAGTTTCGGTGTGCCCATCACCTGACGCAGTCTTTGCAGCATGCCCCTTTGCCTCTGTGGTACTGTCCAGAGGCGCAGCCGCCCTGTGATGAGAGGCAGTGGGAGGAAAAGCAGCAGGCTTGGCCTTGAGGGTGCCTGGTGAGCCAGGCTTGACTGTGCTCCTGCTTGCTGGTTCACGCCTTGCAGCGGCAGCTTGCGCTATGGCTGTGGCGCGCTTCGAAGCTGTGCCGTACAGCTTTGTAGCCTTTGCGATTGCCCCAACAAGCACCACACCATGCCCTTCCTGCACTGTCAGGCTTCCAGTCATGTCAGTTTCTGCAACAGGCTTTGCAAGAGCTGACTCAGCCTTCGTCGCCAAACAGCTGTTAGTGACAGCAGCGCTGCTATGCTTGCAAGGTGGTGATCCAGGCTGATCAGGGGCAATCTGGACTGAATTTGGTTTGGCGCAGGAGGTGCTTGCTGGTCTGTGTTGGCCGAGATGGCTTGGCTGACCTTGACAGCAGGTTTGGTTTGGTGGGTCAATCTCAGATCTGATCTTCGTTATGAGCGCCTGTAACTCAACTTGGAAATCAGACTCTGCTACATATCACAACAATGTGCATGCGGGGTGATGGTGTCTATACCGGGTACTTTGGCAAGCAAGGCTCATTTGGGTCTGCTTGGGGGCTCAGGAAATGCACGTGCCTCACTTTGACAGGGCTTGTATCTGCGGCTTCGGGTGCAGCATAGCATTTGCTGTTGTCAATTTGTCTGAGTGCACCTAACAGTCTGATGCAAGTCCTCCAACTCAACACAAACCTTGCAGGCAACATTAGCAAAGCGCTTGCATGGTTGCTAGTGGGCTGTATACAGTAAGCTGTGTTTCGTGTCCCGGATCCAAAAGGTCCATGCTCACCTGTAAAGCGTTCAATTCTGTGTGCTCTGGGTCCTCATAGAGTCCATCCTGGACCACGTCATCTGCTCCATCAATGTTCTTCTCGACCAGCATTGTCTTGGCAATACGGCAATGAGCTTTGCTTGCATTCCCACGCGCCGGCCTACAAGTTGGTACCACGCACAAATCCTTGACCACATGATCGTTTAGTCAATTTGCCATGGCAGAATCCACTGTGACAATGGTCAGATGGCACATGCACCTTATTTGCTACATGGTGCTGCTGAAACAAGCTGAAGCTTGCCCTTTTATTGAGACCATGGTGGCAAACACAGCATTGAATGTGTTGATTGTCATGACCACAATTGTTATGTCATATGTCTACTTTCTCTTTGGCAAGTAAACGACAACGATCAATACAAAAGAAAAGATCAAACGATCGAGGTCGTCTCTGAACAGTCTGCGATGTCACGACTGCCGTAGCATGCAAGCAAGGCACATTACTGCACAGGCCAAGGCAGATTTTCGCATCAGGCTCAATGCTTAACATTTCATGCAAGGATGCACATGCCAAGGCTTTTCATGTCACCTTAAGCACAGTGCAGCAGTGGAGTCAGCTCTAGCTTCTTCCCAGCATCTCAGCTTCAGGTAGACCGAGGCCCTGTTGTTCAGAAGAACAGCATTATCTGGAAGCGTTGCAATGCTCTTGGTGTACTGATCCAAGGCCTCCGGGAAGCGCTTGGTGGAATAAGCTTCGTCTCCAGCCTTCTTGTAACCATGGGCATCGGACAGCTGCATACCAGCGTTCATACGTTTCCAGAAGCATTTTTGGCAAGCAGTTTTCAGATGCTCAACAAGCAGCAAGAATGCATTGTGGAAGTGTGTGTGTGTGGCTCTTGCTCAAGTGCAAGAAGCAGAAACACAATATGCAAAGGTAGCAGGCTTGTTATCATGCAGCAATGCCTGAATGAATTGCAGCACCCAATGCAAGCCTGACTGTGCAGCAACAAACTTGAGTGTTTTCATGTGCTGTCCATGCAAGAAGGGACTCGCAACACATTGCTCATCACTTGTTGGCGTGATGTGTTGCCAAATCAGGACACTGATGAGCCCAAATGGCAAGCCCCTTAGGGCTGTGTGTGTCTGACCATTTGCAAGACTGAAATGATGAGTGAGTGAGTGAGTGGTGAGTGAGGGAGGGGGTGAGTGAGTGAGTGAGTGAGTGAATGAGTGAGTGAGTAAGTGAGTGAGTGAGGGGGTGAGTGAGTGAGTGAGTGAGTGAGTGAGTGAGTGAGTGAGTGAGTGAGTGAGTGAGTGAGTGAGTAGCTGAAGAGCTGTGATAAATGAATGAATGGACATACAGGCAATTGCTCAAACATTTGGTGTGATACAGGAATGCAGGGACAAAACAACAAATGAATGAACGCTCGATGCATCCCACCTGTTGCTTTTTCCTTTCCACAGGGCTAGCTGATCCCCAACAAAATGGGAATATCGGTAGCTGCCTGAAGGGTGAGTCTGGCTGCTCATGCATGGATTCTGGCGAGGATTGGAAAGGCTCATCTGCCAAGTCAGCATCAATGACAATATCACAATGCAGGTTGGGCTTGGTTGGGGTGCACACACGTGACCCTGGCTGAAGTGAGGAAGGCAAAGAGTCAGTGCGCGGCCAGGAGGTGCTGCTCTGTGAGATGGGTCTGCCTCTCAATGGAGATGTGGGATGGAGCATTTCGTGCATGACATCTACATTTGTCATGCTGTCATCATGAGCAGTGGTCTCGGTAGCTGCTGTGGTATCAGCAAGGGAGTTGGTAGTGGGCTGGCCACCAGAAGTCTGTGCGTCTGAAAAGATTTCATCTGCTGCCTGATCACTGAGTGCTGCCTGCTGAAGCTCAGTGTGTGCGTCTGACACCAGCAGCTTCTCTCTGTTTGTGATGGCAGTCATTTCTTGGTGAGCAGCTCTGCGCTTGGGTCTCTCTTCATTGCGGCCTGGTCTGGGTCTTAGCTCGGTCTCATTGTGAGGTGCTTTCAGCAAGGCGTCTGATGCAATGTCATGAGCTTGTCTACGCAGCTGCAAGCCCCTGTTTCTGATGGTATCTGCATCAGCACACAAGCCTTGGGACAGCTCACGGGATTCTTTGCCTGTTGGAACTTGGCCTATTGATTCTCTCACTATTGACTTGCCCCTTCTCACAGTGAGAGTACCTTTGTTGTGCACACAATCAGCATTCAGCCCTTGAAGCATGACGCTGTGTCTGGTCAGAAAGGACAACAACTTTGAACATGCCAGACCTGTGGGTCTTGATCACTGCATTCATCTTCACAGCAAGCTTGCTGCCAGCTGTACCCCAGGAGGCAAGAAAACACAAGTTTTTCTGTATGCTGATATAGGTCAGAATACAGGTTCGTCATCCGGCATGCTCTGCAGATGTTGTGGTCCTGATGACTACACTGCTGCTGACAGGGACAGGTAAAAATTTGCACACTCATGCTGCTGATATGCTACAAACAACTATGACCCAGAACAATCAGACAAAAGACTGCAGGCCAGGACAACAGCATTGTTTAACCATGTGTACCAAGGTTGATGTGTGATGTTGCAGATGAACTTCTGCTCTTCTTGCTCCTCTCACAATCAGGTGGCTCTTGCTCTTGGGTTGCTTCAATCTCTGCGATCAGCTGACCCATCCTTTGCCATTGCTGAAGGCAAACATGCAGGGTTGAGCTCGTTGTCAGCCAGAATAAGGAGTACTGCATCACAGTGTGATGCCAACACCTGTGCATTTCAGCTTCTGGCTGACTTAGAGCTACGTTGTATGCGTGTTTTATGCAGAACCTGCCAGAAGACAGTTTGGCCGGAAGTAAGAGAGGCACCAGCAATCATATACTTAGCTCAGTGCCTTCCTCCCATGAGGTGCGGAGATCAGCATTAGCATGTAGAGTACTAGTCTACATGCATGTCTGCTTCATGCATGTAGCATTTCTGAGCATGCAGAGACAACACATGTTGAACCAGTATATACATGCAAGTTTCCTACCTTGTGTGCAGCTACTTTCTCATGCATTTGCTTGCTCTGTAGAGCCATGGCGTTGTAGTCATCGCGTGCAGCCAGGAAGTCTTGTCTCTTCTCAGAGCACATAGCTCTGAAGTGCCTCATCATGTAGCTCCCAGGCTCCAGTAGGACAGCAACGCTGGCATGAACCTCCTATAAACACCAAGCTTGTCGTGTGATCATCTGAGCAACGAGAACAGACGATGCAGGCACAAGCATACTTTGCAAACAGCAGCTTGTGATGCTGGATGAAGCCAAAACCTTTACAGTGTGTTTTTTTATCAGATGCAAGGCTGACAGATGGCAAGCGAGGTGCCATCAGTGCATGCTGAGAAGACTGGTCACCGCTGAATCATAATCTCCCATCTTGTACATGATGCCACCAAGGTCAGCATGAATCTTTGCTTCGTTGGGGTATTGCAGAACCAGCTGACTTGCTCTGTCACGTGCTTGCTTCAGTAAGTTATCCTTCACTAGTTGCCTCATCTGAGCCAGTCTCTGCAGCAGCAACACAAATCCAGACGCAGCTAAAGACAATAGGACATGACAGTGGGTTAGCAGCTGCATGCAGCACGCACTTCTTCTTTAGCAAGCACACTCTCTTTATTGGGCTCATCATTGGACTCAAGTTGTTCCCTGTCTGGAAGCGACCTGACCCCGGCCGCTGTGCTCTTGGCGAGCAGGTTGTACAAGCTCATCTCACTGGAGAGACGAGACTTCGCAGCAGCAACGCTCAAAGGTCCCTGGCAACAGGGTATTGGAAGCAATGAGTGCCTTCAGTCCACCCATTGTCGAGCCTGACGTCCACAACTCACGCGAAAGCAAAACAGCTGATCACTGCTCAGCTACGCGGGCGACAGCGTCACAAAGTGACCGATGGGCCACAACATTCACAGAGAAAACACTGCCACCGCAGGTACAATCGGGATGCAGGACAGAGAGCACCATACCCGTGAGGGTCCTTCCACACATTTCGCGCGAGAGAGACAAAAGCTTCGCTCCGCTCCGAAACCAATAGAACCGTATTGCTCTCAAGCCAGACAGTTGACTCAATGCAGTAACAAGCGCTTAGTGATGCCTAATTACATTCAGAGAAACGCGTGTGCTCTGCAACTATAGCTGGGGTTCAAGACCACGCAGTAGTTGCTTCGTTCCAACCGACACCTTGTCAGCTTTGTGGAGGCCATATGGCCTACCTGCATGAACACCAAGACAGCAACAGCAAAAACATGCAAGGCGCTGAGTTGGATGCAATCTGGGTTACTTCATGTTGTAACGCCATGCTTGCATTTGAAACAGCAGAGCTTGTCAACATTTCAAAAACAACATCTTACAGCGAAATGGAGGGTCAATTGCAGTTCACAAGCCCTGACAAGACAAATCTTCCCAGCTTGGCACCAACCAGAATGCCAGCAGAAAGAAATACAAGCAGTGTTGCTGCTGGTCATCTGTGCTGGTCTGCACTGCGGTTGTCTGCCCCAGTTTGCCATCAACGAGGTAGCACTCACCACAAATTGTGAAGGGACTGTGCACGCCTTGCTGGAGTCATCATCTTGCGCCAATGATGCCGCTAGGGTTGGGCAGTGACAGTATTGATGCCGCTAGGGTTGGGCAGTAACAGTATTGATGCCGCTAGGGTTGGACAGTGACAGTATTGATCGGCTTGGCCTGTGCTGGCTTGCCAAAGTAGATTTGCATGAATTCATCGACATCCAACCTGACATTGCTACTGGCACTAGCAAACCCTGATCTTGCCGAGGCAGGATTGGCATGCTTGGTTGGATAATAGGGTGGACCCACTGACTTCTCCTTTGAAGACACGCTGCTGCCTGACCCACATCTTGCTGCGTATGCATTCACAAGTGGCCGAGGCTTTGAGTCATGTGTCTTGCAGTGAGGCTTGATAGGCGTGTTATTGGTTGACATGGTCTCATCCAGGCTCTCAATCAGCACAGGGCCAAATTGTGAGAGGGCTGCAGCTGAAGGGTCTGATTCAGCTGGATTGACACGCACTGTACTGGCTGGCTTGAATGCTGAGTCAGTGCGTGCTGAGCCTGAATCAGCGCTTGAGGATTGGCAACCTTTTCCAGGCTGATAACTGGTGACACTGGGTGGCTCTGGCTGAGGCCTCCCATTGCCAGCTTCTGTATGCTTGCAAGCAGGGCCTTCAGCAGCAGGGCTGTTGGCAGGTGCAGCCCTTACAGCAGTGTTTGTGTATATCTGAGTCTTGATAGAGGTAGCTGCTTCTGGTGATGCTGTCTCAGCAAGAGGCTTGCTTGGGGAAATAGTTTTGCCGCAGGATGGTTCAGCAGCAGCTGTGTGTTCAGCAGCCAAGCTTGCAAGTTTGTGCTGAGCACCATCTGAGCCGGACTTGACCTTAACAGGAGCTATGGTTGCTGCTTCACGCCTTGCTGCAGTGAGAGGAGCTTGATCTGGATCTCCAGTGGATTTGTCAGCTGGCTGATGTAGATCATCCATTGGTGCATCCATGGAGTTTTGACATTTGGCAGCCAACAGCTTTGATAGCTTGGCCTGCATTCAAACATCAGAGTGGGTGTCTTACTGCATGAAACTTGCTGTCCTTATGTGCATAGACAGGTGTTACATTGCCAGTTGTCATGAAACTTGAAGGTGGCAAACCTTACTGGATGCCTGCATGATTTGGCAATGAATCAATAGTAATAGTGATAACAATAATAATCATTATACTACTAGTACTTCACATACGGGCTGAGCCAACAGGCATCAGGTGCATGCGACGCAATTTAGCTCCCTCCAGACAGGCTTGTTCTGAGCATCACAAATGTGGCGGTTCAACTTGTGAAATTCAGACAGTTGCAAGCTCTTCATAAGCTCCATAGCTGTGGTCAGTTTTGCTGTGACATGCTGCAGCCAGTGTGAGAGCACTTGCTGATGTATGGAATGCAGCCCACAGGGGACCCTCACCTGTAAAGTGTTCAATGCTTGGTTTGCAGGATCCTCCTGTAGCTGACTTTGAACAACAGCAAGGCCCACAGCAATGTTGCCTTTGGCTTGCCAAGCTTTGGCTAAGCGGCAGTGCGCTTGGCTCACATTCAAGCCATATGGCCTGTGCAAACACAAAAAAATGTTGAGTAAGCTGTTATAATGTTACAGGGAACGGTCAATGCGCCACTCTTGCCGATGTCTTTCGCTTGTTGCAAAAGTACACTTGTGGCTTGCAGCTTGATAGCAAAAATGGTCAGTTGTATGTTTTCAAAGGTGACTTGATTTACAAACATGTTTTTCAAATGTTGGATCTCAAAAACAGCAAGAATGACTCATTTCCACACACAATTGTAAGGTGTTGTTAACCTTTATGATGGACAGATGGAGACCAACTTTTTTCTTACCTGGGTACGACATGTAGAGCTGCATCAGAATCAGCAATTGCATCGTCCCAGTGTCCCAGCCTCAGATGGACAGACGCACGGTTGTTCAGCAGAATGGCATTCCCAGGAGTGATCTCAATGCACCTGTTGTACATCTCAAGAGCATCTGGATACAATTTGTTGTGGTAAGCAGCGTCGCCTGCCTTCTTGAGTGCATACGCCGTGGACATCTGCACAGACACTAGCATGACATGCATGCAAATGCCTTAGCAATTGGTACACACTGTTGGCCATGCACTGCAGGCAAGTCCATGGCACAAGCATGAATAGGTAAGATTTCACCTTTGGGGGTGTTTATACCTCAATGCATGCAACAAAGAATGGTTGAGAATGTGGCACAACACCATTGCTGTGTGTGCCAAGTCAGCTATGGCAATGTAAATGTGTGCCATAGCAGAGAAGCACCATGTTGCACCTGAATGCAGCAACATCACAATATACAAAGCACAAGTATAATAGTATTTATTAGTATTAGTATTAGTATTAGTATTAGTATTAGTATTAGTATTAGTATTAGTATTAGTATTAGTATTAGTATTAGTATTAGTATTAGTATTAGTATTGTTATTGTTATTATTATTACTATTGTTGTTGTTGTTGTTGTTATTATTGTTATTGTTATTGTTAAAAAGAATAATAATGATAGTAATATAATAACAAAGAAATAACAAAAAAAACCGGCTGACCTGTGCCAGTGATGCACTGCCAGGTCTCCTGCAGGCTTTCCCCCAAGATATTGGCAGGACCTGCCGCTTTGAGGTGATGAGTAGCGGCTCATGCACTGACTCTGGTGATGACTGGGGTGTGACATCGATACCTGCTGGATCTGTCTGGTGTCCGTCACTGTCATGCTGAAGCCTGTTGTTGGTTGGCATGCTGTAGCTAGCATCATTGTCTCGCTTGGCTAAGGCAGATGAGAGTCCAGGAAGTGACTGTGGCTTTGCACAATGTGAAGAAGGATGGCTTTGGCGTGAACAATCTAATAGAGAATGTACATCATTAGTAAGAGTGCCCTGATGAGAAGCTGCAGCAGGAGCTGAAGCTGAAGCTGAGGTGGTAGCTCCGGCACCAAGGTGGCTTCCCTTGATGCACTGTTGAGCACCTGACATTCGTGGTGATTGACTGTCACCAACTTCTTCCTCAGGCGCGACATCAAGACCGTGCTCAGCCAGAGGAGCTACTGCCAGCTGGTCTTCTTCTTCTAGCTCTGGAGTGATGACCTGGTGTGCAGTCCTATGCCTGGCGTGAGCATGACTGGTCTCTGTCAGGCGGTCCTCTTCTTCTGGTTCTGTTGTCATATTCTGCTGTGCTGCCCTACGCCTGCCTCGAGCATGATTGCGCCCTTGGATCTGTGCATTGGCTAGCTCATTGCTGTGGGCGTCAGATTTGGCGACTGACGAAAGGTATCGGGCTTCTGCGCGAATTTCCAAGCCCCAGTTTGCGGTTGCTTCTGCGGCAATGTAGCGTTAGTTAGCAGCTTTGGTTACCATGAGTGTGGTTGCTGTGCATACTGAATGAAAGTAGAATGAAAGACTCATCGTTTTGCAAGGCACCTTGGTTGGCAGACGCAGCTCCACAAGCAAACTTGTTGTGCATACTCAAGATATTACACACATGAGAGACTGAATGTTTTGCTAGGCAATAGCAGCAGGGTGGGCCGTCATAATCTGAATGCGTGATGGTGTTAACACCTTGCAATAAGATCAGTCAAGAGTAGTTCCCTGTGATGACACGCAGTAGCTGGCAATGCAATACAAGTGACACCTAAAACATCTCCACAATGTAGAAACGTGTGTTTACTGTCCCTGGGCGTGTCTGAGTTTAGATTTCCACTGTAGCATGGACATTTCTGTAATGGTATTGACGTTTTAGAGCTACATATTCAACCTCAGCTGACTGTGACTGCCTTTCTCAGGGCAGTTGTCAAAGATGCAAGTATATGACTAGCATACAGCAATCAAGTCGGAAATTGGCATCAATGCAGGCAAAGCGCACCCAGTTCTGCTATCTTGGCCTTGGCGGATGCTACTGTTCTTCTCTTCCCCTTCTTCCCAACAGCAGGCCTGTCATGTGACTGCTCACACATGGCTGTAAGCTGCAGCTTGACTCTTTCAGATTGCTGCATTTGAGAGCAAAGCTTGATATAGAATCTGGCGCAGGGTAGCTAGACCCCAAGGCATTTACTGAGCTGTTTTACAATAGCAGGGCTATTCATGCAGTGCATTAGACACGAGATATAACAGAATAGAAAAACTTGTTGACAGGCAAGTCACATACAAATGCTAGCAAGAGGTCAAGCAGAAGCCCGGTAAGCCCACGAGGTGTGCTTGTAACCCTTGAAAGATTACTGCACTGGTTGAATGATGACAGCGTGCCTGCCACAAGGATATTGTGCGGTGATGGATTGTCACCTTGTGGCGAGTGATCAGCAGTGGAAAACAAGCCTGTCTGGAGGGAGCCGACATTTGTTTGACGCATCTGATACCTGTCGGCTAGCCCGCATTTCAACCAACACTATGCTGTTTATTATTCATTGAAAATGACAATGAAAAATTTGACGCGCTTGCCTTCGCCAATCGTACAAAATGCAGAGCTTTCATGCAAACTTTCCATGGCAGTAAGTCATCTAAGACATTTGTATGTTACCTTGAGTGCTGCCACCTTCTGGTGCTCATGCTTGCTTATGAGTGCCACTGCTTGGTAGTCAGCTTGAGCACAGAGGTAGTCGTGTCTCTTCTCAGAGCACATAGCTCTGAAATGCCTGATCGTGACGTTACCTGGGTCCAGCTCAACAGCTATGCTGGCATGCAACTCCTGCGTGGCATGGCATGAAGGCAGCTCAAGGGCTATGTGATGTTAAGATCAGTGAGCAAGCTGCTTTTCAGGCAAGCAGGATATGGCAGTTGACACTTGGGCGATTGGCTGATGAACTACATGCTGCCCAGAATGCATGGGGACTGGAAGCAAAGTTGCAGCACCCCAAGTCATCTGTGTGCGTATAATGATTACCGGCTATCTGTTTGCTGCACGCCATGCATTCAACAAAGAAGTCTGCACTTGAATTGCATCATGTATGCATGCTGTGGCAGATGATGCACTCAGTGAGGTCTGCACTTTGATTGCACATGCTGCTGCAGGTCATTCATCCGGTGCATATGTGTACTATGATTGCCCACTATCTGACGCTGCTGCAGATGATGCAAGAGCTGAAATTTGAACTCACTGCTGACTCATACTCTCTCATCCCAAACAATATCCCGCCCAGATCTGCTTGCAGCTTTGGCTTGTCAGGAAACATCTCCACCAGCATGCTTGCCCCATCCAGTGCTTCCTCAAGCTTTGCTTCTTTCGACAGCTGGCAGATCTTTGCAATGGCAGCCACCCTCTGCAACACCAGACACCAGTGAGGTCATGTGTTTTTTCATATTCACTAGTTGGCTGTAAGAAGGGTTCGATGCTTTTGGTGAGAGGTGTGAACTTGCCGCAAGCATATGTACTCACGTCCTCGTAAGAAAGCAGAATCACGTCTTCGTCATCGGATATTGCATCCGGGATATCCATCGTGTGCGCCTTTAGTGCCAAATGCGGTCGAGATAGAGGAAAGGTTAAAGCGGCTCTTGACGCCCATCAACCCCTGCAGTCGATGAAGCACGACACTTAAGTTTGAGCAAACTTTTATGGGGTGCTCGAAACAGGCACCGTTGACCACGTTTAGCTCCAACAGCCAGTAAGCTTGCCTGATCTGTAAACCTTGTGGCATCTTGACAGCTGAACGCCGATCACTTGGCAAGCTGCTGGAGAAAGCAAGCCCCGTAATCCTGAAGTTTATGTCGTCTTTTGATCGTTCAAACCATTGCTCTCGATTACAGCTCTGGACATAAGTTAACTGACCACAAGCGCTAACTAGGCATGGGACGCCGAGAAGGCTTTGTCAGCCCAGCTCCGGAACCACAGATTTTACCATAAACTTGTGTAGCAAAGTTTTGGGTCAGATAATAAACGGTCAGCTGCCACATGGCATCATTTGAGGGGTCAGTAACATCAGCAACATGCCACATATGTCCACGACTACTTACATGATCATGTTTGCTTTCAAGTTTTCAAGGCAAAATGCATACCGCCAGAACCATAGTAGTGTTATAGCCTGCGCTAGTTTGCCACAACAAATGTGCGTAATGCTGCCGAATAGGTTCAATCATTAAACTTCACTGCTAACTTTTGCGTCCACTCCTTCTTGCTATAGGGCATTGCCATCCCAAGTTCTGATGCGCATCATGGTTCATTGTGTGGCAACAGTGGTTCAATCTGACCATCATTGCCTATCTCTTGAGGCTTACTTTGTAGCCTAGTATGCCACCGTCTTACCCTGCAGGTCAAGAAGCATAACCAATACTGCTCATGCAGAGTATGAGTGACTCATTCAAAGTACACAATTTGTACCTGTGTTGCAGATGTACAAACCCCAGACTAACAATACAACATTTGAATTGTCCTCAGACTGCATGTCACTAAGTGGCTGGGCATGCAGCAAACACGTTGCTTGGCAGAGCTGCATGCGTGGCATGATACAATGCATGCAGGATGACAACAACCACAAGCACGATAACAGCAGCTACAGTACACTTCCACAAACTTGTTGACAACAGAATTGCTGAGCAATACCTGATGGGACCAATCGTAAGATACAGCACAAAGGTGAGGTACAGAGCCACAGTGGCAATGAGTAAACCCAACACCCAGTGCCGGCCCGCGACTTCATTTGAGGCGAACTCATACACGTCTGAGGCATTGATGGCCAGAATCCCAGCAGCGATTGTCCACCCAATGGTGCTGGTCATCCAATGATTGACAAAAGCAGCTCCCATGATCCTTTCTGATGATGTCATTGCTAGTACCTGCAATTGCATTTGTCTTCAACCCAACACCTTGGACTTTGAAATGAGATGCGCAGCAAGCCAAGAGTTGTGTTCGTGTGCAATGCATTACTGCGACGAGGGCCTTGACTAACACAAAAGGCAAATCAGACGCACGTGGGCATGCAAAGCAGTGTACCAAATGGCAGCCCTACTAGTATCAGGGCCGAGGGCAAAGGGGCAGAGGGCAGCCCTACCGGTATGAGGGCAAAGGGCAGCTGCACGCTCTGCAACACGTTGATCCACTCATTCAGGCTGTCCAGTTTAGTATCCTGGTTTCTGAAGGCCAGGGCTACAAGCAGCGTGGGCGCGATGGCTGCTGATCTCGTGATGGCTATGCGCTGCCACTTGACCACATTTAGATTCAGGAATCCGCCCATGACAAACTGACCGCTGTACGTGCCGGTCATGGTGCTGGTCTGCCCTGCTGCTAACAGCCCCAGGGCCCAAATGAAGGTCTGCAGCACAAGTCAGGGCTGCATGTGGGCATTGTGCCTGGCTGCACGCTTTCATGCCATATTTGCAGATGCCTTTGGCAGCTTTTCATGCAGCTCAATTGTGCTGATTTGTGCTTGGCTACCCTGCTGTTCAAGACCCATATGAATGTGTGTGGAACCAGAGAGAGTGACTCGCATGCCACAAAATTTATGTCAGATGTGTTCCAGGTGATCATGACAGATGTACTGCAGGTGTATCATGTCAGAAGTAGCGTCACAACTGTCACCAAGAGGTCAGCAAGTGTCATTTGGAGGGCAGCATACATAACAAGCAGACAAATCAATCAGACATTGCAAGCAGACACAAAAGTCAGACATTGCGAGCGGACCCAGCAAGGCACAGGAATGTCTCGCACCATATGGGAACCAAATCTCTCTCCTAAGTAGTCCCCAGCATTCTTCAAGCCAATGTCCCCTGCTCCCTTTCCATAGAACCCCTTGGCAAAAACGCTGACCACGCACAGATTGATGAACAGGCTGATGAGCAGAGCGAGCGCTGATTCCATGCTGAAGTAAGCTATAGCCTCTTTCTTTCTGGCCACCTTTGTGCGGCTGATATCCCTGCAAACACCTGGGCTTGGCTGAAGAACAAATTCTGCCCCTACAGAGGCCACAACAATGCAATGGATCAAGACGTAAGTGGACCAATGCCAGTTTTGGTACATACATCACTGTACTTCTGTGAAGGCAAGGTCTTGCTTATACACAGGGCCATGTGTATAAGCAAAGACCTTGAGCAACACTTACATGGTCAAGATTGCCTTCACAGAAGTACAGTGATGTAGAATACCTTGATTGGACCAAGGCAGGGTTTATACATGTTTAGGGTTTGCACCTATATAAATGTAATGGGTTTGTACCCTAAATATGTGTGGCTTGGCCCCCATACCTTGACTGCACCAAGGCAGAGTGCAGGTAGATGTTGTGAGGCATGATGATGGCTCCAACTATGGCCACGGCGTAATGCACCGATGACCTTGTCATCCTGGGGATTGCTATGCCTGCAGAAAATGAAATCTAGAATGATGCAATGGGCAGTAATTTCACCATCTTCAGGAATGGTTTTGTTTGGTGTGCATGCACATCAAGCAAAGCAGGGCAGGGCAGGGCAGAGGCAGGGCAGAGGCAGGGGCAGGGCAAAGAACAATGTGAAGCCCCAGGGGACAAGCCAGATCTGTGCAGACCAGGTCAAAGACCGGGCATTGCATGTCCACTTCAAAAGACTAGATTCCTCAAACTGCGTCACGACTGTTGCACCCACCTTCTAGAACTTGACCAATGTTGACACCAGCATCTGCAAACATAATGCCAAAAGCAATGGCCATGACGCCCACCAAGACACCAAACATGGCTTCCAAGTGACGTACGCCAAGCCGATCTATCAGTAACAGCAGGAACGAGTCCAGAGCTGTTATGATGACACCTGCAAATTCAGCAGATCTACTGACGCTGACAGAAACGGTGAGAAAAGGTATGGGTCGCAGTTTAGGATTTATGACTTAGGCTTTATGGTTCATGCCTGATGGGGTAGGGTTTCAGATTACCTGCAGGCAAAGCAAGAAGCTGCTAACCACAATAGAACAAGCAGTGGTAAGGTCTCAAAACCCTTGCAAGCACTGGTAGGGTATCAAAACCCTTGCAAGCACTGGTAGTGACTTAGAATCATTGCAAGCATGAGCTGCATCTGCTCATTGTGACCCTTTCAGCTGCTGTCAAAAGTGCATTGACAGCATTTTGAGTGCTGAAATGGCTTCAGGGTCTTGTCAGCATAAGCAGAGCATGTTGACCAAAACATATCCTGCTGGCCTAGCAGCATATGCATATGCTGCACTGACACACGAACGCGGAATCTGCCTGCTCAGGAGTGCAGCATGCAAGACCAACATCGCTGACTCAAACAGACATGACTTGTACGTCAGCTAAGCAGCTCATGACGTATGTCAAGCGCTTTGCAGGAAAGTAAATTAAACTGCACACTGCGTCTGCTGTCAATCTGCTGCTGTGCCACATGCTGTTTACCATCAAGAACATGTACATGCTGTCTAGTGTTAATCATGTATATCCTGTCCAGCATCAGACACATGTACACACTGTCCAGCATCAGACACATGTACACACTGTCTAGCATCGAAAGCATGTACATGCTGTCTAGCACCAGGAATATTCACATGCACCTGAGCATTGTAGGGCTGCTTGCCTGCATATAGTGGAATGACTCCCTTGGACAGAATGAAGATGGCAATTGCACTGCCAATGACCTCTTGAATGTCACATCCAATGATGGCGATCTCGATCATGACCCACATGAGCAGTCTGGGAAATCTGGGATACTCAGCTCTGCAATACACAATTTTATTGACATTCCCCCTTCACGCTTGCTCTGTATAACAGCCGTTTTGTCGTCCAGCGCTGTGTTCCACAAACAACAAGCAAAAAAGCAATTTTCTGGGGCACAATTGCACATCACCTGGCTGGGATGCACTGAAACATTACAGGACAACATTGTTGACATCAAAGGCTGCAGATGATGCACCACATTGACGACGCTGCGCAGGTTACATATGTACATTTAGCAGGACACAGTGTTGTTGAGGCCTCTGTTTGATGCCACTGTGGGCCACTGTGGTCAGTGCAACAGTGTTGGAGTGAACACTTGAAGATTGACTCACCTGCAATGCTGTGCCAAATGCTGTCCAGTAGCAACGCCAAGCTTGGCTGCAAGTAGCTGCAGTGCGCCCCCCTGCACAGTTGCTTATGAGCTGATGAGACTGTTGATGGTGGACCTTGATTGCTGTTACATCAGATGTGATCTTTGGTTGACACATGGTTGCTTACCGCATAACTTGGGCAATGTAAATTAAGGCTTGACTGAAACATGCTTGGGCAACATGCTTTGCCAAACACACCGCACAAGCTGAAGATTTGGAAAAGCTAGTTGTAAGTGCTTGAGAATGCCTGTCTGTGCGTACCATGACAGTACTCCAGACCAGAACCCAAAGCAGGATGTATCCTGTATTGGCGCCAGCTTGAAGATCACCCTCAAGGTTGCCAGGATCCTGCAGGCAGAATATTTGCTAACTGTGGTGGTGGCTTTTTGTGCCTCGAGGCCTGTCACATCCAGACAAAACTTATGAGCCGTTAAGCTCATGCGCAGCTTATGTTGGTGCTAGCTTGTGAGGAATGGATTGCCTTACAATGTAAGCTATAGACATCAGGAAACCAGGTCCAGTGAATCTCCATAGCTTCTTCCACGAGAACCAATTCTTTGGGAGGTGTTCTGTGTCCCAACGCCCATCAGTTGCATCAGCTTCTGAGGGAGGAACGGACACCAGATTCTGGCTTTCGGCTTCAACATCGAGGATGTCCTCCGCAAGCTCGTGCTGCAGGTCTGCTGCTGCTGGATGAACGCCGCTGCCAGGGGCCAGATCGCTGGTATGCTCAGTGCCGTTCTCGTGCTTGTATCCACTTGTCTCAGCTACTTCCGGGGCTCGCGGATTAAGGCTGAAACTGCTCCATTTCATCAATGAAGCAGCTGCCATGGTGCTGTTAGGAAGTCTACAGGCCTTCCTCGGGTGGGGATCAACTCTGTAGTCTAGTCAACATGCACAGCTAGAGCGTGGTTTCGCAGAGTACCACTGGGCTAGCGCTTGATCACTACGCTCGACAACTGAATTCAATGCAGCTGGTTCGCCCATTGCGCACATTAAGTGTGCACCTGATGCGCAGATTGCGCATGAGAGGACTACCCACGTGCGCTTACGGAACCTCAGAAAAGTCAAGGTGCGTGGTGACGGGCTGACAGTCCTATACAACACAAGGCTTCTGTCTCGAGACTTGCCGCCGAACGCTGGGGTGATCTGTCGCACAAACATCACGGCAGGCTCGATCTCGCACAGCAGCCGCCTGACAGCCTGCCGAGAACGCTTGTGCGCTAGTGCTGACCTAAACGCAACCTCGCATGACCACTCTTCTTTCACTCCTGCGCCCGCTTCTGCACTGCTGCGGCTCAGCACCAAAGTTTACTGCTTCTTGACTGTTGATATTATACAACCAGCACAGTCCACCTGCGGTGTGTACACAGCAGCTGCAAGAGAGTCATGGTATCGTCCACTCTGCTGTGGCAGACAGCAAACAAGCTGCATCCTCGACGACTGTTGAACAAATTCTGCGATCCTCGGTATGACATCACATACTGCCACTGGCGCACGACATATATCTCAGTGCTACATATGACCTCATCGAGTCTGCTGCATCTGCAGGGTCGTCGCGAAGGACTTCCCCAATGCTCTTGGCAAGTTCACGCCGTGCTTCACCAACATTGCTGTGCTGGGTGAGTTCTCGAAGATATGTCTCGCTGCCGGGCTTTATGTCAGACAGCCACCTAAGTTGCCTGATCACATGCAAGCCACACATGCTGATATCTATCATAAATCACAAACGTGCTCTGATCACTGCAGGCACAGCACATGTCACTGCCATTATCCTGTGCATCATCCGCATGGCTTTGGCCAGGCAAACCAAAGGAGCAGAGAAGTACAGATTGCGTGGTTCAGCCAGACTAGTCCACTGTTGTGCTGCCACTGCGGCTGCAGCAAACCTGCTATTAGTTCTCTTCCTCCTCAATGGGCGCATCGCAGCAGATACCATTCTTGTCGTACACGGCAGGGTGGCACCTTTTGAGTGGGTTGGTGAGTCAACGCAAGTGCTGGTCGCTTGAATGCCACTGGATTAACTGTTCAACACAATGTAGCACTAAACCCTAAACCCACTGCAGGGTCGCAGTGAACCCATATCCTTCCCACGCTGGGCATGACCCTCCAACATGCTATACCACCCTGCATTCATTTGCGCCTACACATACCCGCACCGCAGTCAGCTCTACAGTTCTTTTCCAGCAATCCTTCCACTGCTATGTACCCTTATGCTCTTCTCAACCTTGAAACGTCTGTATCTTCACAGAAACGTCCATACTACAGTGGAAAGCTAAATTCAAAAATGCCTGGGGACAGTAAAAATGCGTTTTTCCTGCATTGTGGAGATGTTTTACTTTGCTGCAGTCAGTACATGGCACTGCATGCAGGCTTTGGGTTATCAACTGTAAGCTGGCTGGTGTTCATAGTCACCTTTCTGTCTGACTTATCACGCTACAGCCTGGAGCAGACCTGGCTGTGGCGCTTCCCCCTGGTCCTCATTGCTGCTGCCCAACTGGCTCAATTCAGGTAAACCTTCTTCATCTCCTCTCCGTTGACCATGACGACTCTCTTCTGACATTGTTTCTGTTCACTTCACCAAGGTCTTCTTCCTCTCTCTCTCCACAGCTGGTTGCTGTTGATCTTTTCCCTCTCTTCGACTGGGTGTCAAAAGCCTTCTGCCTCTCGTCAACTGACCATCTCATTTGATTGCTCTCCTGCAGAGCAATGTCACTTTTCTCCTCTTTTGCTCTTGCTTTGCGTGTTTGTGACCTGCCACATACATTATCCAAATTCCCCATTCCGATTACCAGCACAGTATGCACACATTGCCAAAGCGGTTTTACTTTTGGTCATCTTCTTGTTCATCTACTGCGCTTCCCAGAAGCATCAGACGCCCATGTGCACAGGATGGAGGACCATATGTTTGATGTCCATGTTTGTGTGGCATGCAGGTTTGTGATCTTGCTCTCAGATGACCGGGACTACTTCTTCATCCTGTACATGGTGTATGTGGGTGTGAACATGCTGCTGGCTGGCATTGCTCTTCTTCACTGGCCTGGATCAGAGCAACTTGAGCTTGTGAACAACCCAGATGGTTATCAGGTGAGCTTTTGTTCCTGGAGTTTGCTTTTCACTGTCAGAATTGGACTGACAATTATATACCATCACAGGTGTGCTAGCCACTTCGGCTAGGCACCTACTAGGTGGATCTAAATGGAGTGTTGCATGTGCGGTTTGTGTCAAATTCATGCCTCCAAAGCTGATCTTCTGTACCCTCTTTTGGCAGATGTCCCCTTTTTTTGCTCTGCGCCAGCTTTTTGCCATGGATTAGCTAATCTCTCTACATGAGTGATGTTGTTCTGTAAGAAAGCTGAGACATGTTTTCTTACTTGTGAGAAGTGGCTGATTTGTGAGACTTTGCTTTGATGTGAGCAACTTTGTGACTGCAGGTGTTGGCAGACAGGCAGTTTGTGGACAGCAAGAAGGTGTGCCCGGAGGCCAAAGCTAGTGTCTTCTCCATCATCACCTTTGGCTGGATCAGCAACCTCATGCGCCAAGGCTATAAGTGAGTCATGCACGATGCACACACAGACTTTGGAGTGGCGCACTATATGCCTGAAGACATTGATGATTGTCATTATCCTGCCTTACAGAAGAGCCTGGTCGTGAACAGGACAAGTAACTTTATAGTCGGGCTGCTGGAGACTATGTCAAACTTTAGGCGTATTTGTTTGCTTGCATTGTCAATTTGACTATGCAAAGCCCAATCTCAAGAGCATGATCAGATGAGACTTCATGTTTGAGGTTTGCTTTGCACCCTGAGTTCAAACCCTGAGTGAATATGCAGGGCACCTCTGCAGTTTGACGACATTTGGGAGCTACCCCCTGACGATAGGGTTGGACATTTAGCCAATAGGTTTCGCCCAATTTGGCAAGAACAGCTGAAGCGACGCGACGGTCCCTCGCTGGTATGTCATTTCAAATTTTGGAATACCAATCTGCACCCAACTTTCACCAGGCAGTGTTACTTGCCAAGGTTACCTCCCACAACACTCTGCTGTCACTCACTGGGATGCCTACCTTGGGTCTCCCAAAATTGCCATGCCACTCTTCGGGTGGAATATCTTTTCTACCTCCCACAACATGTTGTACATCACTAGTCTGTGCCTGGTAGCCTGTCAGATGTGTTCTGAAGGTCATGCATGCATGATTGGCTTGCAACAATAGCATTCAAGATGTGCTATGCCTGTGCAAACATGATCATGCAAGCACTGTGCACCCAATCTGCTGCCATCCACCAATGCTGGATTTGTGTACATTCAAGATGTGCAATGCCTGTGCACACATGATCATGCAAGCACTGTGCACCCATTCTGCTGCCATCCACCAATGCTGGATTTGTGTACATTCAAGATGTGCAATGCCTGTGCATACATGATCATGCAAGCAATGTGCACCCATTCTGCTGCCATTCACCAATGCTGGATTTGTGTACATTCAAGATGTGCAATGCCTGTGCATACATGATGATGCAAGCACTGTGCACCCATTCTGCTGCCATTCACCAATGCTGGATTTGTGTACATTCAAGATGTGCAATGCCTGTGCATACATGATCATGCAAGCAATGTGCACCCCTGTTGCTGCCATGTGTCCATGCAGGATCTGCATACTGTCTGCTGCGAAGCTGAATCACCCCCTCTTTCATGTGTCTAGTTGCTCCACATTACTTTGTGGCCTACAGCAGCTTGATCAGAATTGGATCACGGATGATCGGTGTCATGTCACATGTGGTGTGACGAACTGTGCACTGTGCACGTGTGATCACTCGTCAAAGCAGGTCTCTAAACCCTAGTGTCATAAACCCCAAAATCAAACCCATAACTTCAGTCCGTTCTGTCTGGCTGCAGACACTGGCCCTGTGGAGGTTCACCCGTTACCTCATTCTCACAGCCCTCCCCTTCAAATTGGTCAATGACCTATCCCAATTCGTCGCCCCAACCTTCCTGAACCTACTCCTGGGTGTGGTGTCTTCTGGTCAACCATCATCTGTCGGGTACATGTACGCAACGCTCATGCTGGCGCTGCTGATTCTTGGGACAGCTTCAGACAACCAGCATTTCCAGCGTGTCATGCGAGGAGGCAAGAGTCTCTTCCTTCCTGCCTTCGTGTGCCTTTGTGGTTTTGCCCCTTGCCTGTTGTATTGCCCTGTGTCTGTTGCTCCTGCCTTCTCAGTGTGGGTGGAAGGATGCAACCATCAGTTCCAGTACACTCTTGCACTTCATCTGCTCCAGCACTCAAAACTGTCAGTCAAAAATGACAGCTATCTCGTGTTCTGTATTGCCTGGCTGCAGGACTCATGCACTTCACCTGCATCATCACACAACATGTCAATCAAGGTTGACAGCCATTCCATCATCTGTACAGCCCAACTGCAGGAATCTTGCACTTGATCTGCGTCATCCCTTCACGCAACATATCAGTCATGGTTGACAGCCACCTTATACCTTGTATTGCCGGACTGCAGGTTTCCGATTGAGAGCCATGCTCGTGCACGAAGTCTTTGACAAGGTGTTGTACCTCACGCCTTCAGCCCGAGCACAGTTCAGCAGCGGCAGGATCTTCAACCTGGTGACAACAGACGCAGAAACCCTTCAGGCACTCTTCCAGAACATTCTGGGGGTCATTTCGTCCCCAGCCAGGATCATTGGTGCTATGACGATGCTGTATGTGCAGCTGGGGCCGTCATCACTGGTTGCGCTGGCGGTCCTTGTGCTGATGATGCCTGTGCAGGTGAGCCACTAGGGGTATGGGTTACATGTCTTAGGGTATAGGGTGATAGGGTTGCTCTTGCTGTCCTTGTGCTGATGATGCCTGTGCAGGTGAGCCACTAGGGTATAAAATCATACACACGGTGATAGAACTAGCTGTCCTGGTGCTGATGATGCCCGTGCAGGTGACCGCTAGGGTTTTGGGGTATAATGTTTTAGGGTTGTGTTGACAATGCTTGTGCGGGTGAGCTACTAGGGTTCTGCGTTTTCAGTTATGGGGTATTGGGGGGCATTCCGCCACCCATGGCCTGTTTCCTTACACTGGGTGCAGACGCTTTAGGGAGTCTACTTACTTGTCAGGTAATTCGAGAAGTTCACTTTGACGCAGCTCAAGCGATATTGTCGTCATATGCTAGCGCAGCATTGAAGCGCTCTTGCCTGAATCATTTAGCAAAAAAAATGCAACCAGAGTAGGCAAACAGGCCATGGATGTCCTGCATGCCCCTGTCCATCTGACCAGGAGTATGACCTTGTTGTCGAATTTTGCGCCTTGTCCTGAGGCGTGTGTTTCAGAACTTCATCTGCTTTGAAGTCTTCTTCGTCATCAATGATCAAGGCTGGGGCAGAGGACAATACATCTCCTTCCTGTTTGAATGCTCTGACAAGCTGACAAGCTTCGTGGTGCTACAGCTCCCTCTATAGGACCTTTTTTGTTTACATTGTGTAGCAAAGGATACACACGGCGGCCCCACATATGAACAGTCCTGAGTAGCTCCCTGCACGAGGCTCTGTACTGGCAGTATATTTTGCACCATCAGCCTTGTAGTCGTATGATATTGTAGTCACATAGCATTGTAGTTCAGGGGAGCTAGACAAATGCTGGATGTTATTTTGTATGCAGTTTGTGCTGGTGTGTATCTCTGCATCACTGCTCAAGAACAAGAGGAAAACGTTGTCTGACACGTAGGCTGTGCTCGTGCGCATCTCTGCAAGACTGTTGAAGAAGAAGAAAAAGTTGTTGTCTGACATGTAGGCTGTGCTGGTGCGTATCTCAGCAAGGCTGTTGAAGAAGACGCTGCAGTACACTGATGAGCGTGCGAAGCTGGAAGGGGAGCTTCTGGACGGCGTGGATGTGGTCAAATGCATGACGTGGGAGACAATGTGATGCACCATGTGTAACAATCCATATGGTGTCATTCGTTTCCTTTGTTTGACACCGAGTCTCTTGTCATCCCAGACGTGAAGTGTACAAGCATTGCTGAAATGGCACTTGCATGGTCACTTCCTGTTGAAGCGCTGTTTTGTACAAAGAAAGGTTCGATCAATAAGTCGCTGATTTTACAGGAAGCGGCACACGAAATCGAAAATGCAGTGCCCCAGAAAACCTTGAAATGGTAAGATACACTGATGATGTGCTGTGTATGCAGACTCCATTCTGGGAGCGTATTCAGAAGGTCAGAAACACAGAGCTGGACACGCTGTGGAAGTCCTTTCGAGTGCAGACCTTCAACAGTTTTCTGCTGAACGCCATCCCCACCTTTGTGTCAGTGGGCACCTTTACGGTGTACGTACTGCTGGGTAACAAGCTTACAGCAGCCAAGGCTTTCACGTCCCTGTCCCTTTTCTCGGTGAGTTGATGTCTTCTTCTTCTTCCTTCTCTTCTTCTTCACCTTGTCCTTCTCCCCCCCCCGCCCGTCGTTCTCTGCGTCAATATGCACACTCATGATGTTTGTTTTGCTGTGCAACAAGCTGACCGCAGCCAAGGCCTTCACATCTCTGTCCCTTTCTTTGGTGGGTTGCTGTTTTCTTCTTCTTCCTTCCCTTGACCTTCTTCCTCAGCCTTTTCTTTCTCTCGTGTTTCTTTGCCTCATTGGCCACCTTCATGGTGTATGTGCTGCTGGGCAACAAGCTGACGACGCTATCCTTTTTTCTTTCGCCCTTTTCTTTATGAGTTGTCTTCTCCTTCTTCTTCTTCTTCTTCTTCTTACAGTGCATGTGCTGCTGAGTAAGCAGCTCACGGCGGCCAAGGCCTTCGCGTCTCTGTCTTTCTTTTCAACAAGACTCTGTTTTCTTCTTCTTCCCTTTGCCTTAAACCCCTTGCCCTTCTTTGCCTCGTTGGGCACTTTCCTAGTGCTGCTGGGCAACAAGCTGACAGCAGCCAAGGTCTTCACATCCTCATCCCTCTTCCGGTAACTTTCCTTTTCCTCCTCCTCCTCCTCTTCCTTGTTACCCTTCTCCAACTTCCCCTCCTCCCCTTATGTCGTCTTCTTCACCTCTTTTGCAGCAGTGGCCACTTTCACGTCATACGCCAAAGCCTTCATGTCATTGTTGCTTTTTTTGGTGGGTCTTCACATGGCACGTCAAGGCATTTACATCCCTGTCCCTTTTCTGGCTGTGCCTCTTTTTTCTTCTTCTTCCCCTTCCCCTTGGCCTGATTTTACCCCCTTCCCCTTCTTTGCACCAGTGGACATTCTCACTGTACCTGCAACCCGATAGCAGCTCAGGCCCTTACAAGCTTTCAGAAGCACATGTTTTGGCATGCCATCAGTTGCTCGATGACATGCCATGTCTGATGCTTGGTGTGTGATGCAGATTCTGAGGATGCCTCTGTTCCAGCTGCCTCAGCTGATCAGCCAGCTGGTCAACGCCCAGGTGGCCATCACACGACTCAGAGAGTTTTTGGCGGCAGCTGAGCAGCAAAGCATGCCAGAAACAGCCCCTGCTAGCACAGGTATTAGTCATACACTACTTGACAAAACTCCTGGCAAAGGGACATGATCTGCATCGCTTCACTCTCTGAGAAGCGGCAACAAAGCACAATCTGCATTCATCTCAAACTCTTTAGCAAAATTGTTACTCAGTTCTGATAACTATCGTGCCTGAAAAGCCTGCAGGCCCAGGTAACACCCAATACCCCTTAACCCAATTTACAACCCTGAATTCTGTAACAAAATTGCCCTTAAGCAGGGGCTATGTGCTCCACACAGGAACAATGTGCCCAGCAATTTTGAGAGACCCATGAGGGGGCCCCTCATGGGTTGGCTCAACCCATTGACTGTCAGTTGTCTTGCAGACAGATGGAGTATTGTTTTGTTTGCCATGAAGTCTTACTGCATTCCACACTGGAACCTGTAGAAAACATATTGGCTTTGAAAAGCAACCACTACAGCCCTTGCAGCTGAGTTCAACCAAATCAAAGTCTCTCCGACAGTGAGCTGACATGCCGTAGATGATACTTTTGATTGTTGTGGTAGCAAATGCATTTGAGTGTTCTGTGTGTGCGTGCTGTTGTAGGTGAGCTGGCCCTCAAACTGAAAGGAGATTTCACATGGGAGGAATCCGCAGCACCCAGTCTGACTAATCTGGAAGTGAGTGTGGATTCTGGAGACCTGATGGTCGTGGTGGGGTCTACTGGCTCGGGCAAGTCCTCCCTGTTGGGGGCAGCCCTGGGCCTTATGCAGCAGGTGGAAGGGGAGCCTGTGAACCTACGTGGAAAGGCAAGCGCCCTTCACTCCCCTGCCTACTGCTGCCTTTCGGTCAAATCACTGGTGTCCTTCAGTCCTGTGCCTACTGGTGCCTTTTGGTTGAGTCACCGGTGCCATCCCTGCACGTACCTAGCTCATCATGAGCCAGAAAGCGTGAATATTATTATTATTATCATTATCAGGTTGCTCTTTGGGGATAGCGCTGGGGCTCAAGCAGCAGGTAGAGGAGAGAGTTTCAACCTGCATAGAAAGGCAGGTGCCCTTGGGTCCTCTGCCTGCTGCTGCCCCTTGATCAGGTGTAACTAGCAATTTGACTTTGGCCCAGCTCTAGCCCTCATGCATTAAGCGGCACAAAAGTCCTTTTGAGCCGCATGGGCAGGCAAACATCTTCTAGCCTTCAGCGTAATTAGGCGGCATCCAATAAGTCTTCTTCAAAGCCTGCTTGTCTGGACAAGAATCTTTTTTTAATATTGTATCTGGCATAAGGAACATGGGCACAAGGGGTGCCATCATTGTACAGATGACACATCTTATGTTTTGCTGTAAGTAAAACCTGTTTTTCCGTTGTAACGCGAGGCAGTGTACAATGTGAAGCGCAATCAGTTTTCAGGCAGCCATGCTAGCAATTGTTTCTTTTGAGTAAAACCGTTTTTGTTTTCCAAAAAGTCAACCATTGTAGATTTACACATATGTTTTCCTGATCATTATAACACCTTTCATAGGCGCTACATGTACCGCAAGTAGCTGGATCTTACACCTTGCCCTGTCGCTTGCTGCTTGTTCTTGTTCTTGGGTCAGCATACGCTCAGCCAGAATGTGAGCATCAAGAAGCTGCTTTTGCTGGCTCGTGGCTCTCCCGCTGCTGTTGGAGCAGCACAAGCAAAAGGAAATGGGTTGCGCTGATTTCTCGATATTGATTGGGCAAATGGAGCTGGTTTTGTTTCATGGTCTGCCAGAGGATGCAGAATGTTGTAGCCACCATGACTTTCTGATAAGCTACAACAGCACACAAGCGAGGTTTTTGATCAATTTAATCACATCACATGTGACTGCACGGTTCCAATAATTTGACATATACCATGACAGGGTACTGTCATGTCATGATGTCATGGCATTGCTCACAGCTACTGAAACGATGCTGTCTCATGCCATACCTTGTGATGAGGTTGATCTGAACCACACATGAAGAGTGTGCATTACTGCTGTGCATGATAGAAAAAGACACGGCAGCTACAAAAGTGGTATCTGCGTGCAGATCACGACTTGCTTCAATAAATGCAAGCACAATCCGCATGTCTCCTCTGATCGATGAGTGTGGCACTGGTGCAAATGCACATGCATACAGCTTGTCCTCTTCATATCAATCACAACCTTGTAAGGAAAATCTTGCACAATCTCATTGCAACCTATCATGCTGTAAGTGGGATGGGTCCTTTTATCTCACAGCGTATGTTTTGCGCTCTTCAGACAAGCATGATGCGGAAATGAGTGCCAGCAACAGGAAAAACCGTCCACCCATCAGGACGTCAAAGACGACATCCTAATGGTCGGAAGGTCTTTCCTGTTGCTGTCTGTTCCTCTTGTGTCTGCATCATCTGTGTTTGAAGAGCGCAGAACATGCTGTGCGATACAAGGGTCTCCCATACTTACAATACGATAGGTTGCAAGCTGGTCTTGTGCCCTTTGTTGTTGACGTCCTGGATGCAGTTGTTGCTTGTAAGTGGTGATCTGGGATTTTGATCCCAGCACAACAAATCCTGGTCCCCCCTATTTCAGGGATACATAAATCAGATATTTTGCTTCACTGGATCCATAAGCTGTCCGTTATTTTCTGACAGCTTATATGGATCACAATGCAACTTTGAATTGGAATGATTGCATGTTGTGTGTGGTCACTAGGGCCTCAAATCCAGTAGCCGCCTTGAATGAGGGCTGCCAACAATGACAGTTGCAGCTCACATACGCATGTGCTCAGCACTAGGGTCAAGAGCAGTAGGGACATGTGTATGTGATCACACACGTACAAATGCCAATAGGGCCAAATCATAAGGGAGCTGCCTAGCTAGGGCTCTATAGAGCAGGTCCACAAGCATTGGCTGATCACATGCATATCACTTGCAGCGCTTGCAGTGTATGTGTTGACTGACTCAGAGCCGACCCTCAAACCAATTCATGTACTACATACTTTATATCCTACAAACCCTAAAGCCTAATATAAATATAGTTGGTTTTGGACCTGGCCGCTGGCAAAGAACCTCTATTGCTCAGTCACAAGTTTGCGGCATCACCACGGCACTTGTCACAGCTGAAGGTTCCTGCAAATGAGGATTTTGGAATCTGCATTGTGCATCTGCAGTGGCATGGCAAATGACAGCTGGACTACACCTGACGCTGCAATGATCCTTTTTGCCACTTGGTACGGTCATGACAGAATGCAGGCATTGTTGAAATGCCATGCTGCTTGGTCATACGGGACACTACAGTGCTGGGAGCATTGACGTACGTTTCATTGCTGACAAAGTACAGACAGAACTGTCTGTGCTATTGCAGACAGTGTGTAGACACATAGCAAGCAAGGTGAGTGACAGCTTGCTTGCTATGTTCCCAACACCCTGTCTGCAACACCACTGGCAGGCACCTTACTGCATAAGCTGCTTTTGATATCTCCTGTGACTGTGAGCCTTGTGCAGTCAAATTCAGAACGCAGGCATTGCTAAACGACCCTGCTTCGTGTCATTTGAGGCATAACAATCCCTGATAACGCTAGCGTTTGCATCTCTGCAATTGTTGCAGTCACAGTCATTTGTGCTGATGCAGACAGGACTTTGAGACAAGCACGCAAGGTAGCTACAGCTTGCTTGCTGTCCTCACAGCCATATTCCACTGCCACCAACACCCTACCTGATACGCTGCTTATCATTTCTCCTGTGCCTGTCAAGCCTGCACGGTCAGATCACATGAGTTCATGCATATGACATCATATGACTCTATGATGTGAGATGCCACAGTAGCAAGGGCGTCAACATGCTGATGGTCTATATTTATAACAATTTCTTTTGTGCCCTCGCTCAGAATTTAGTTCTGACATCTCTTGTGTGAGTATGTCCATAATTGTACATGGAGGTTGCACAACTCAAACCTCTCGGCTTCCATTGCATCTTGCAATCCTTCAAGCCCCGGCACCCATTTGTAGGGTCTCAGATCCTCCCATATGGGTTACGGGGCTTGGAGGATTGCAAAATAGAATGGATCTGGGTCATGTAGCTTGCCCCCAACCTGTGCGGCATCAGACAAGCATGCACACATGGACTCACTGCTTTGTGTGTGCAGCCAGTCAGGCAGCTCTTCTCATCTTGCGGTTGCACTTTTTGACAAACAGCTGCAGCATGAGACCTAGCAACACCGTGTCACCATTTTCGTTCGACAGACCATCAAAAACTGTTGGTTACCCATGTTGCACTGTCAACAACCCATACCTTGCAACACATGGGGTGATGCTGGTACATGTCTTATGCAGGTGGCGTATGTGCCGCAGTCAGCCTTCATATACAATGCAAGCGTGCGCGACAACATATTGTTTGGGCTGCCGTTTGAGCAGGAGCGGTATGATCAAGCGATTGCTGCTGCTGCTGTACGCCCTGATTTGGACAACATGCAAGGTATGTTGTTGTTGGTATTGTATGCACACTCATTGTTGCACAATTTGTTGTCGGTGGACCAGCAGCATCAAGCAAGACTCCCTGTTACCATGCCATCAAGCTGCAGATGCTGTAATTACTGCAGTAAGCAATGGTGTGTCATACACTGCTGTTGAATCTTTCTTGCAACAGTGTACTCATTGGTGCACAATCTGTGTTTTGGTCACCAGCAGCATCAAGTGGCTTTCTTCATGCATCAACATTTAGATATGCTAGTTACTGCAGTAAGTGTTGTATATTGCTGTAGGATCATCCTTGCCCATGCTTCAAAACAGCAGGAGCAGCAGGGTCATGACAGCATTGCTGCAACTTCGTTCTGTCCTGAGAATGTGTAAACATGGAATGCTGCTATAGCATGTCTGACCAGATGTGCAAACATCCCTGCGTCCTGTGTGTCAGTCTGTCTGAGTATGGTGCTGCAGCAAACTCCTCTCTCACCTCAAATCCCCCTCCATGAAGAAACTGACAGGCTTCTTGTTGGCTGCAGCTGGTGATAAGACCGAGATGGGTGAGAGGGGCATCAACCTGAGTGGCGGTCAGAAGCAGCGAATCTCAATCGCCCGAGCAGTCTATGCCGATGCTGACGTGTACCTGTTCGATGACCCCTTGTCTGCTTTAGATTCCAAGGTGAGGCTCGCCACTAAGCGATGTTGTCTGCTTGGGATTCCAAAGTAAGGATCCCCACCAAGCGATGTTGTCTGCTTTAGATTCCAAGGTAAGGATTGCCACCAAGCGATGTTGTCTGCTTTAGATTCCAAGGTAAAGATCGCCACCCAGCGATGTTGTCTGCGCTGGAGTTAAAGGTAGGGATTGTCACCAAGCAACCCAGCTCCATTGCTGAAAGCCACGGCAGTGCACAGAGCATGCACCTCTTCTTGTATTTGACGTCTGCATCTGACCTGCGCACTGCATTGATGTTGTGAGTGTGTACATGACCTGTGACAGGTCAGGTTGCATATGTCACATGACAGCACCTGTAAATGCAGTATCACAGGATTTTATTCTTGTGTGCTGGCAGCAAGTTGAGCGACAGCTTTGTGTCATCGGCATCAGCCCCCAGAAACTTGCGAACGCTTTGTGAGGACAGATGTGTCCCTGAGAAGAAGACTGCCTACCCCTGCAGGTAGCAAGGGAGGTGTATAACACGTGTCTGATGGGCGTGCTGAGAAACAAAACCAGGGTTCTGGTGACCAACCAGCTGCAGTTTGTCAGTGGCGCGAACTCTGTGGTGTTCATGCAAGATGGCAAGATACAAGAGAAGGGAACCTATGAAGAGCTGATGAAGTCTGACCAGGGTTTTGCACAGCTCATGTCATCAGCTGAGGTAGGTTTTTTTTGTTTGTAGCTACCTTGTTTGGCTGATAAGCATCAGTCTGTGAGTATGGGTGTAGCTGTGGAGTTACTACGCCAGCCTTCTTCAGCTGTGTTTGCTGACAGTCAGGAAAAGGCAAGATAGCTCGTGCAGGAGCAGATTTGCCCCTCTGTACCCAACTCTGCTTTAGGAAACGGTTAGCAGTTGCAACAAAGGCTTCAGTCTGTTCATCAGGCTGTACCAAAACCCTATCTTTTCTCCTGCCCTGCAATTGCCCTCAACGTCTAGGGTTTCTGGCAGGTCGAGCAAGAGGAGAATGGCAGTGATGATGGTGGAAATGCAATCCTAGACGAGGTTGCAGGGCCCTCCTCAGGGGATGCACCAAACGGCCCTGCAAGCCCTAAGCCTGCCTCTAAGGAAGCCCAGCAGAAGACCCCAAAGCAGGGGCAAGAAGCAGAAAATGGTGCTGCAGGGGAGGGGAGGGTCCAGGGTACTGGCAAGAGGGGCGGTCTCACAGAAACAGAAGGCAGATCAACAGGTGAGATAACACCTGACGTGTAGTTTTGTGCCCCCTGGCCCCCCCCCTTTCCTGCAATCACCCCGCTCTTTCAACACCCGTTTTTTACCTCCACCCCCCCCCTCCCCCTCCCCCCCTGCCTTCTTCCCTAATCTTGCTGTCAAGTTGTTCTGACTCGCTATTCACAATTCCTATAGTACATATGTGTCAAACCTCCACTGAGATGCTGTGAAAAATAGTGAAGGCCGTGTTGCTCCTTAGTGCTCATTGAACTCACACTTTGTGTATTGTCTGAACCAGAGAAGTTGCTTTCTTGTCATGCAATCAAGCTGTCGACTCCCCAATGGCCGTCACTAAACACCATGCCCAGCAACTTACAGATGTTGCCTGCTGTGCCTTGTTGTACTCGTGCTTGAACTCACCACACACAAAACTGGATGCGGGCTGACGTCAACATGTCACTCAAGCACGATCCGTGCATTTTGGACAACACAAGGGCTGACGTGAAGTTCAAAAGCGCAAGCAATATGTCAAATGCATGATGTCACAGAGTCTGCCGGGGGCATCAAACTGAATGTGCTGGGGCTATGCTGTACAGGCAAGGTGTCTTTCAAGATGCTGATGGTGTATGTGAATGCCATGGGGGGCAAGTTTAGATTCCTGGTTCTCATGTCCTGGTTCCTGCTGGTGGAGCTGTGCCGTGTCGGCGCCACTGTCTGGCTCTCCTACTGGACCGGCATCACAGACAGACCAGGTCAACCCTGCCTTCCTGCTCTCTACAACTCTTCTTCTTCTTCTTCCTCCTCCTCTTCTTTCAGTCTTCTTCCTGTTGCATGTCTTGCTGAGTGCTCTCCCATGTGGCTGTCATCATATGACTGTGCCGGCGGACTGTCTTCAAAGACACGCCATGCTGTTGCTTCTTTGTTTTCCTTGTTTTGTCTTTTCTTCAACATTCCACTCTCGTCCGACATGTGGTCAGTACTTGCAGTGGTCGTCAGTGTGGTCTGGTGCTTAGAGTTGTGCTGTATGCCAGTTTGGATGTGTGACTGAACACACAGCCAAACTGCCACAGACTGATTGCGCAAGACGTAATTTGTTGCTTCCTGGCAATTTCCGGGCAGATTTGTTGTCACTCCCTAGGATCCAGCATTGTCATTATTGCTCTGTCATTGCAGTCCTCAGCCACACAAATCTGCATGTAACTTGTGTCTAGGGTTTCTTAGGGTTTAGCATAAAGGGTCTCAAACCCTCAACTCAGTTTTGTGTCTTACAGGCGGCGCGCCGCATTCTGCCTTCTGGTATCTGGCCATCTATGCTGGGGTGTCAGGCTTCCAGATTGTGTTCCAGCTGAGCAGCACCCTTCTGCTCAAAATCCTGAGTCTGGCGGCTGCGCGCTCCATGCACAACAGCATGCTCAAGGCTCTCCTGAGGTCAGTGCTCTTGACTCCCATCCATATGCCAAACCAACCAAAATAGGCTACTTCTGTTGTCTTCCCTTCAGGGACTAAGTTTTCTGTTCAGGGACTAGATTGTTTCTCCAGGGACTAGTTTGTCCTACGGATTTTGTTGCAGTTCTCAACACGAAGTCAGTGTCGTCCCTGTACTTGCTGCAATGCTGACAGGAAGTCGGAGGGGTCTTGTGAAGGTTGTAGGGTTTTCATAACCCTAAAACCCTCAGCTAAGTGCTCCCGGCTGCTGTCACACATGCATATGCCAGTTCAATGTTTTTCCTGTGCATGGTGCATTGCTGAAAGGAAGCTGGAGGTTCGTTCATGCGAGTATAGTCTGACGATCCAGCTGAGTCTCGATGCTGGGCATTACACTTCAGCACAGCTTGAGGGGAAAACAAGATTTGCAGGTATTACTGGTACAACATAGAATAAGAAGCCTGAAACAGTACACTGGTGCTAGCAAGCCAGGATGTCTGATGAGTCACAACTGGCTCAACACCACAGCCTGTACAGTGAAAAGTTGATTTCAAGAAAACAAGACAAAAGGGAACCATGAGCACTCTTGTGGTGACAACCTAAAAGCCAGCTGTGAACAGTGAATTCTGGGCTGGGCATCTCAATGAGAGATGGGTGCAGAGTCTGGCACTCTTTCTTCATGCCAGCTTCAGAAGAAGAAGAGGATCTCTAGAGGATGCAGCTGTGCTGTCAGGCTGTCAGCACCAAAATCACTGAAGCTCTGCAGGATGACAAAACCATTGACACAATGGACTGTACCTACATTGACATGCTGTCATATATTCATGGCACAGCTGCCAACCATGTGACACCAGATCTCAAGTTTACAGCTGTAAGATTGTTGCTCGTCATGACATGAACGTATCATCATTATTTGAGCTTTGCCAATGCGTTCAACCTCCTATCAAGTTCAGCTGCTGGCAATACATTATCGGCGCCTCAGAACAAAGGCAAAGTGTTCTCAGCGACTTTTCACAAGCCTCCTTTTCACAGAACCCTTTCTGTATCAAGGGCCTATAAGCTTTCTGTCACTTGAAGCACCAAAGACCATACACACGCATCATAGATTTTCTTCTCTTGAGAAAAGGTGCTTTTGGAAAAGGTGTAGAATGCTGGGCAGGGATTGTTAGGGGGGCCAACTGAAAGTCTTGGAAATCAGCTATGAAATGATAAGATTCGAGGAAGTTGTTCCTCAATCTGGAGGCATGCACAGCAATGTATCCAAAGCACGTCTTCTTCCTGAGCTTTGCAAAACATCTAGCTAACGAATGTCTGTCTGTGTTTCAGCAGAGAGAATTTGCTCGAAGGTCAAGACTGGACAGCTCTCTTCAGCAGGTGTCAGCAATGACAGGGACTTGGCTCAGACTGTGGTGGCACTTGATCATGTCATGATGAGCACAGGTAGCGGTGTAATCATTCAGCTCGATTACCAGCTGCGGCCTGGTCTTCGCGTATGCAAAGCAGGCTTTGTGAGCAAGCTTCTTGGACGCGATGCTGCAGTAAATTTGGTATTTGTTGGTTTGGCAATCGGTGTGGTAAGGACTAATCCATACTGGCAGCAATTTCATGGAGTCAATTCAGCATTGTACTTGCTTGCAAATTGGGCGTTTGGATTCTTGGCTTTTCCTGGCAAGCATTTGGCAATCCAGCCAAATGCATGCATGGCACTTTTGTCCGCATGTGCATCTGATGATTTGTGATTAGACTTCTCTGTTCTGGTGTCATGTGTCTGCTGCATGGTGCTATGATATGGGCCCCATTGAGTAGAAGCTTGACCTCAACAGATACGTCTTTACAGCATCATGATGACATCTTTGCTCCTCATGGCTGTTGAAGCTTCTGCTAGGCCATCATTTTTGCTTGTCGTGCCTGTTGAAGCTTCTGCTAGGCCATCATGCTTGAGACCTGAAGCTTGTGTTGTCATATATAGTCTTCACACATCACATGATACATAACATGACTACATGCAAGAGGCTATACATCTAGGCACAGCTGCGTGATCCAGTCACATGTTCTCGGGTGTGACTTGACACAGCCAACAAGGCTGATAGAGATGAAACAGATGCAGTCATCTGTTTCATCTCTATGCTCCTAGGCCATGTTGTCAAGGCAACTACACAGCCTTGGCTGGTGTCAAGCCACATTTGAGTAGATCACAGACCTGTGCCTGAACTTGGTTTCTCTTTGGTGCGCCAAGAATGTGCAGTCAGCAGTTGGCCCAATATCATCCTGGGCGTTGGCAAGATCAGATGGTTAATCACAAGGCGCTTGAACAGTCGTTGGATCAAATGAACTCGTTGGATCAAGGCAACTTGAAGCTGTGCGCTCATGTTTGTCAAGCACGCACATGTCTTTAACAAACAATCACAAACACATTTGCAAACATGTGCCTGCCTGACTGACAGTCATGCTGTTAAGCTTAAACGTTGGAAGGTGGCTTTCCTTTGAGCAGGCACATCACGCTCCATGAACGAATGAATGGTTGGGAGCTGCAGCTGTGGTGTGCAGCAGGTGTTTGTCATCCCCAAGGTGTCTAGCGTCCCCAAAGTACGTAGCATCCCCAAAGCAATGTAGCGTCCCCAAAGTACGTAGCATCCCCAATGGTATCTAGCATATCCAAATATGATGAGGCAGTTCTGTCATGGCATGGTAGGCATGGCAGCTTTCGCCTGGAATCATATGAAAATTTGTCAACAAGAGAGATTCCAACAAATGCTTGACATGCAACTCCCATTGATCCTCTTCTTTAGTATAGGTATGGCTGGTCATCAATACAAAGTGCTCAGCACAATGCTTTGTCGGCGAGCCTCATGTCCACTGAACCTTTGTAAGCAGGCGGTCTGTAAGCACTCAGTCTTCTCAGTCTGTTGCTTCACATACTTGCTCTACTGGGAGTCTGTGAGTCTCAGCCAGGCTGTGATGCCTTGAAGTTGGAACTCTGTCGTCCTTGTTAGCAGGCGTGTATAGTGTCACAAGCAGCAAAAGACACTCTGGTGCCAAGATTGAAGGCGCACAGAAGTGGTTATCAGACTCACAGACTCACAAAGGCATGGCTTGCTCACCTGCCATATTCACAAACTGTTGCAAGGTTTTACAACCGGGCTCGCTGCCTTTTACTGTTGAGGACTTATTCTAAACGTTCTGCTGAGTGCTTCGCCTTAGCTGGGCCTGCACATTTGAGTGGTGGTGCAGTGATGCTTTGTGCATAATGCTTGTCACAGACAGTCAGCTGCTGATATGCTGTGCTTCCATCAAGTCAAGACACTTTTGAGACACTGATGCAGTCCCACCAACGTTTTGACAACTGTCTTGAGGTGCGTGCAGTAACAGCACCGTAGCGCTTACCCTAGTTTGTGCAAGGCGTTGTTGTAGCCTAAGCTGTGACACATGCCACGTCAATATGACTGTTAGCAAAGTGACTAGGGTCTGATGGTTTGATGGTCTGAATGTGTGCATGAGGACGATCTGCCTGGCTGCTAATATCAGATTCACGTCATATGATACTTCCCAACAACATTGTCAGCACCTAGAGAAGTCTACAGTCAAATCTAGTCAGCTCAACTTAGGACTTTCACCACACCAAAAGAAAATAAAAAAATAAAAATAGGGCAACAAAAAAACGAAAATAACAAATTTATTAAAAAAAACTATTTTATCAGTGCATGATAGCATGCACTCCAATCCTGCACGTCAGTTTTGTAAACAGAGTTACTCAGAGTCCTGGAGAAGGCGCTGTCGCACGGCTCTGCTCTTTGTGACCCCAATTTTGACTGCAGGTCACAGACTCTATCTCATTCGCGCTGCAGGGGCGACGCCACGACAACATCCTCATGCTGCTCAATGTTCTCTGACACGCTTCTTCTTCTGCAGTGCAGGGCGCCCCTCTCCTTCTTCCACGTGACCCCAACAGGCAGAATCATCAACCGGTTGACTAAGGACACATCAGATGTGGACAAGAACCTGGCTGACTTCGCGGCCTTCTTCTTACGCAGTTGCCTGCAGCTGACGTCGACTATCATTCTAGTTGGCGTGACAACGCCCTTCGCCCTGCCCTTCCTGGTCCCCATCCTGTTGCTCTTCTACTTCCTGTACCAGTACTTCCAGGTAGGCAGAACCACCCCGTTGGTCTTCTTCGTCTGCTGTACGTTGGTCTCCTTCATCTGCCCTGCCATCATTTTTTTCCTGCTTCGCTTCTTCCTCATTTCTTGTTCTTCGTCCTCACATATCAGGCCTGATTGCGTTCTTACGCCCTTTGCGCTACCCTTCCTGGGCAAATTCCAGCGAAATTTCGGCTAAATCGGTCTGCGCTGTTCATCATGCCTGCACCAACTATGGGATTATACAGTGTCTAAATTCTTAGAAAGTGCCCCAGCTTTCAGGTTCGAGACATTCAAAGCTCAGGAGCTCTTGCTGATTCTAGTAACTTAGATGTTGTACAACCATGAAAATGATGCAGGCGTGATGGGAAAATATGATACGAATGTCTCAAAGCATACAGTAGGCTGTTAATCACATTCTGATCATTTAGATTACAGAGGTTCTACTTGCATGTCTCTGCATGGCCGTGAGGTCAAGTACATGCTGCATGCCAGTTTGCTGCTTTGACACTAGTTTTCCCAATCTTGCAAATTCACACTGTACAACCTGTACACCAATGCAACCCTATGCATAGACCAAATTCCAAACCTATACTCTGAGTCGACCCTATGCCAATTTGTGCAGGCGAGTGAGAGGGAGGCAAAGAGGCTGATATGACAGACTTTGACAATTCGAAAAGCATATGGTATGAATCCTAGAACCTGATTCAACCCTATGCCAATTTGTGCAGGCAAGTGTGAGGGAGGTGAAGAGGTTAGACTCCATCTCACGGTCCCCCGTCTACTCTTCCATTGGAGAAGCCATCAATGGTCTTCCCACAATCAGAGCGTACAGGTAACACCACACATGCAAACAGCACTACTTGTGCAGATGGCTTATCAGCCTGCACTGTCTTGCTCCTGCCTGACAAACTGTCTGCTTATGAGCGCCCATTAGGGAAAAGGTAGAAGTAAGCTTGGTGCGCGGTCTGCCTGGTGTCACAGCATTCAGGGTTTAGGCCCTAAACCGTAAAGTACAAACCCTAAACTCTAACCCTAAACCCAAATAGTCATGCTAGGAGAGCGTGCATCACTTGATGCCCTGGATGATGATGAGTCACACTTAGACCCTAGACATGCAAAGATTGGACCCTAAACCCCAGTCATGCATGGTTCTGTTCCTCTTTGACATGTTGTGCATTGGAGTGTCAGTGCATTATTTACATGTTTGGTCATGGAGAGCGGATGACCGTCTGTCACAGCGTAACTGCAATCTAGAGTCAGTGCGTTACATGAATGCTATGTTTGGTCATACAGGGCGGAGGACCGTCTGTCGCAGCATAACTGCAACCTAGAGTCAGTGCGTTACATACATGCCGTGTTTGGTCATGCAGGGCGAATGACCGTCTGTCACAGCGTAAATGCAACCTAGTGTCAGTGCGTTACATACATGCCGTGTTTGGTCATGTAGGGCGAATGACCGTCTGTCACAGCGTAAATGCAACCTAGTGTCAGTGTGTTACATGCTGTGTTTGGTCATGCAGGGCGGAGGATTGTCTGTCACAGCGTAACTGCAACCGAGTGTCAGTGCGTTACATGCTGTGTTTGGTCATGCAGGGCGGAGGATCGTCTGTCACAGCGTAACTGCAACCTTGTGGACAATAGCGTCGTCATGAGTCTCATCAACCAGTCCATGAACAGGTCAGTGCGTACCTGCGAAGCCCTGTTGATTGTCGTCTGAAGCAGTATGATATGACTTTTCACATCATGTTTATGCTGCAGCATTCAGTCTTCAAAGCAGTGATCCTATTGTGTTTTACCACTTTCATGCAGCGGACTCATTCACGACAATGCGCAACGCTTCCATTGTCAAATCACATGCCACATGGATTTCTTTTCTGTAATTTTGGAGTCATCACAACAAAGGGCAACAAGGCTGGCCCTCCAAATTGCCTAACGGTGTTGTCTCTCTGTTTCCCCTCAAATAGTCATCAAATTCCCCTCAAATAGCCCTCAAATTCCCCTCAAATAGCCCTCAAATTTCCCTCAAATGGGAGAGTTGCTGCAGGTGGCTGAGTGTCCGACTGGAAACCCTAGGAGCCCTGGCCGCCTTCTCGGCAGCAGTCCTAGCCATTGAAGCCCGGGGGGCAGCGTCACAGATGGGCCTTACGCTCTCTTACGCCCTGCAAATTACCTCCCTTACTTCCATGACTGTACGGCTGGCCAGTGTGGCTGAGAATGCCTTCAATGCTGTGGAGAGGATGGCAGAGTACAGTAAGCTAAAGGAGGAAGCGCCAGCTGTCATTCCCAACAGCGCACCTTCTGACTGGCCTTCAGCTGGCAAGGTAAGCTGAAAGTATGGGACGCCCAGCAATTTAGGGCGTGCTTTTAGGTTTTCTACAGGGTTTTGAGTCAACAGCTGTTTGTTGTACTATCTTAGCCTCTGACTGCTCTATGTTGGCAGATTGCTCAGCAATGTGATAGTGACAAAATGCTTGAGTGGTGTCCAGCTTGCATACTCAGGCCACATGTAATGCTGGTGACAACTGTTCAACAGGGGACCAAGAGCAAACAGAACACAACCACAGCGACAACAGCAACCATTACCACTCAGCAGCAGCCAACACACAGCAGTTGATGTGACCTATCCAAAAGCATGCTTTTGCATACTGTCACAATGTTGTGCTCCTTTTAAATCTCATGGAGAAGACGCTGCTTGTGCATATTTTGACAGCGCTGAGCTTTTCCCCTGATGTCATGGAGTAGATGCCTGACTCGTGCTGCACAGATTGAGTTCAAGGATGTGAAGATGAGGTACAGGCCCGGGTTGCCCTTGGTGCTGAAGGGCCTCAATGTGTGCATCGAAGCTGGCACCACCTGTGGAGTCGTAGGCAGGACAGGCGAGTCTGCCTATCACTTTTGCCTTTCAAATCTTGGCCTTTGCCCATCGTCTGTTGCCATGTGACATCGGAAGACCTCAAATACTTTCTTGTGGCTATAATCAAATGTCAGTTGGGATTTGTTTATCACCTCTGCCTTTTGGAATGAGAGGTCAGCTCACTAAATATGCCTATTGCCCTTTGGTGTTCAATGGCACAACATCCTAGGTGGAAGCACAGGTGTGAAACAGTAGGCAGGAAAGGCTGGTTCCCTCCTCCTGTCCTGCCCTTTGGACCTGGAACTTTGCCCATTGCATATGTCTCTGGCCCACTATCTGAAAGGGGTCTCAATGCGTGCATTGAGGCTGTACCCACCTGCAGGTGACTCAGCACCCTATAAGGTTTAGGGTTTTGGGCAGTTGTGTGTGCTGCTGCGGAGGGTTGAGTCTAGGGTTTGAGGTTCAAGTCCCAAAAAAGATAAGTGGCTTAGGTCTATGCAACGGGTTTGATCGATGCTGACAAGACTGCTAGTTGTGCAGGAGCCGGCAAAACTTCTGTCATCAACACCATCTTCAGGCTGATGGAGTTGGATCAGGGAGGAATCTACATTGATGACGTGGAGGTTGCCAAATTAGGACTGGCCCAGCTGAGGAACTCCATGGCCATCATTCCACAGGTCGGCTCACTCCCTGTCCCCCTCCTCTTCTTTCTTTCCCCTTTGCTCCTCCCTCCCATCTAGGAATGCGCATGATAGGCTCTGCAAATCCTAAAAAGGCGACAGTTGTGCTCTGTTCTTTCAGCCAAAGTCTCTTTGCACCGCTGTGATGCCAAGAGGTCTGGGTTCACAGAAAAGGGTACGCCCGTTGCTTATGCAGGGAAGCTGCAGAGTAGTGCTGTTATCTACACACATTTCCCACTTTGAAATGCGTATATACGCCTGTATAACCCCATGTAGCATAGAATGGGCGTAGAAGCGTAGAATACGGTGCGTTACAGCAGTTCAATTTGCCCTCAGCTTATACATGTATACGCTTTAGACTGTATAAGGCATGTATAAAAGGCCTGTACTGCATAAATCATGACAAGAAAGGTCTCAAAATGACGCTTTTCACTAGCAGAACTCATGCTCTGCTTGTTCTCATGAAACAGACTGATTTTGATGCTAGCTACCTACACATTGCTTATGTGCAAAGTATCATGTGCCACTTGTATCTTAGCATGTGTCTAGTCCGGCATCAAGATCATCACGAGCTCACACAAAACACATGACTTTCTCAAAAAGCAGCTAGTCCATCAAATCTAGAACAGTCTCAAACAATGCATCACCTGCACTGAATGCCGAACCCTAAGTATGTTTAATACCTAAACCCTAATCCATGAACCCTAAGTGCGCAGGATCCTGTCGAATGCGCTTGTTTTACACCTTTTGCAGAGGGTAAACAATGTCCCTAAAGCTTGAGGACTTTCAGGTGAGCCATGCGGAGCCCATAGACCGCCATTGCGCTTGCAATTTGACCTTAAACTGCCTAAAATGAGATTTCAACCATGCTGTGGAAGCTGCGTCTACGGATTCCGTCTACAGGCGTTACAAGCACTTATACATGGGGGTTCAGCGTTCTACAGCGTATATATGCGACGTATGCGTAGCTTACGTCGCGTATCTGCAATCCATCGATAACAGCACTATTGCAGAGCATGTCATCTGCATTCCAGACATCATAGCTGAGTTCTGGGACCAAATGCATTGTACAGCAATTATTTTGAGGGAAGGTTGCTGAGTTTCAAATTTCCAGCCTCCCCATCCTGCTGCAGGCAGCCCCAATCTGCTAAACTCCTGATGTTTCTTACAACACCCCCCCCCTGGGGCAACCCCCCCCCCCTCCAACCTGCAAGTTCCTTCTGTGTAGTCACAAGATTTGCTCTGGCCTGGTCACAAC
>JAABUP010001585.1_pt1 | contig 47612 bp, 51 predicted proteins | sample 5559201 | NCBI WGS metagenome assembly JAABUP01 (sample SAMN10711887, study PRJNA513373) | rock metagenome | isolation source: Antarctica rocks | place: Antarctica
GGTGTTCGACCATGAGCGCCGAGACGGGCAAGACTTCCTCGTCGACCTGGTGGTGGAGCTGGATCTGGCCCCGGCGGCGGCATCCGATCAGCTCGCTGAGACGCTGGACTACGGCGGCCTGGCCGAGACTGCAGCGGCGGTGCTCGCCGGCACGCCGCGGGTGCTGATCGAGACCGTGGCCGTCGAGATCGCCGACGCCGTACTAGCCGACCCACGCGTGGCGCAGGTGCAGGTGACCCTGCACAAGCCGTCCGCCCCCATCCCACTCACCTTCGCCGACGTCGCTGTGGTGATACACCGCCACCGCGATACCGACCCGCCGTGAGCCGTGCCGTCCTGTCGATCGGTTCCAACCTCGGCGACCGGCTCGATCACCTGCAGTCCGTGCTGGACGTGCTGGGTGCAGCGGTGCAGCGCTGCTCATCGGTGTATCGCACAGCGCCGTGGGGTGGGGTGGCCCAGCCGGACTTCTTCAACGCCGTGCTCGTGGTGGCCGACGCCGACCGCGGGCCGTGGGACTGGCTGCGCGAGGGCCGGGCACTGGAGGCGGCCGCCGGGCGCGAGCGGCTGACCCGCTGGGGTGCGCGCACCCTGGACGTGGACGTGCTGGACTGCGACGGCCGCGCCAGCGAAGACCCGCAGCTGATGCTCCCGCACCCGCGAGCCCACCAACGGGCCTTCGTCCTCATCCCGTGGCTGGAGGTGGATCCTGACGCCGTCGTGGTCGGGCGGTCGCACGTAGCCGCACTGCTCGCCGCACTGGGAGAACAGGAGCGGGCCGGCGTGCATCGCTGCGCCGAGCTGAGCCTGGTGATTCGGTGACCGCCACCCGCGCGGTGGACCTCGTCGGGCTGTGGCTGCTGGCGGCGGCGCTGAGCTGGTTGCTGGTGCGGGTCGGCTACGGCGCGCTGCCGGCGGTGCCGGTGCTGGCCGGGGCATCGCTGCTGGTGCTGGCTGCGGTCGAGGTGGGTCTGGCGCTGGTGCTGCGCAATCGGATCGAGCGCCGCCGCGGTGCCCGATTGCTCGATCCGATCATGGCCGCCCGCTCGGTCGCCCTCGCCAAAGCGTCGTCGCTGGTGGGCGCACTTGTTGCGGGGGTGTGGACCGGTGTGCTCGGCTACCTACTCGGGGCGCGCGCCACGTTGGCCGCTGCCGCGGCGGACACCCCGGGGGCGCTGGTCGGCTTGGTCTGCGCCGTGCTGCTGGTGGGTGCGGCGTTGCATCTGGAGCGCACCTGCCGGACCCCGGGGGACCGAGGTCCTGGCCGGGACTGAGCAACCCTCCGGGTTCGCCCCGCGGGTACCCTTCCGGCATGACGAACCCGGACCGGACCGCGTCCGGGCGGCGCGGCGGCCGGCGGTGGTCGCAAGTCGTGACCAGCGCGTTGGCGCTGCTCGCCGTCGCCGGAAGCATCGCCCTGGTGTTCGCCAACGACCCCGACCTGCTGCGATTGGGCCTGGTCGCGGCTCTGTGGGTGTCAGTGGTGTCGCTGATCGCGGTGACTAAGTACCGCAAGGAGCTGCAGACTAGCGCGACCCGCTCGCAGGATCTGCGGTTGGTGTACGAGTTGGAACTCGAGCGCGAGGTGCGAGCCAGGCGCGAGCACGAGCTGGCGGTGGAACGGGAGGTGCGCGAGCGGGTGTCCCATGAGGTGCGCGTCGAGACCAGGCTCGACCTGGCTGAGCTACGTGGGGAGTTGACGGGCCTGCGGGAAAGCCTGGCGCGCCTGCTGTCCGGGGATTTGCTCGTCGAGCGGGTCGCGTTGCGCGCGGAAGCTATCCGCCTGCATTCGGCGCAGGACGCGTCGCGCTGGGCTCGCGGCACGTCCGCGCAGATCACCCCGTCGCCTAGGGACCCGCTGGAGGCCGAGTCGGAGGCGGAACCCGAGTTCGAGGCGGAACCCGAAGTCGATGGTGGGTCGCCCGGCTCCGAAGGGCAACCTGCTGGCGTCACCGATCCGGGCTCACACAGCGCCGGGCGGTCGGTGTCCGATCTGCTGGCTGCCTACGGTGCGTCGGAAAATGCCTCCCATCACCGCCGCCGCGCCGGGGACTGAGCTTGGCGTCGGTGATCAGCGGTCGATGTCGCCCACGACGAGGGCAAAGGACCCCAATGCCACCGGCAACCCGCCCAGGGGGGTCCCTGGCAGCAGCACCGCGAGTGCCTGCACGTTGCTGAACGACGCGGTCCGCAGCCGCAGCCGCCACGGGGTCCGCTCGCCGCGCGAGACCAGGTGAACCCCGGCGACCCCCAGGGGCGCCTCCCCCCAGACGTACACCGAGCCTTCGCCGGGTGCGAGGCTGGCGGGCAGCCGCACGTTCACCGGGCCGTCGGGGATCTCCGCGACGCAGCGCCGGGCCAGGTCGGCGGCCAGCGCTACCTCCGCCACCTGGCACTCCACCCTCGCCAAGGCGTCACCGGCACTGCGGAGTACCGCCGTGACGTCCAGCTCGGCGTAACCCGGGGCGGGGTCGTCGCGGCGCAGGTCCAGGTCGACGCCGCTAGCCCGCCCGGCGGTGCCGGTGACCCCGAGGGCCAACGCCTCCCCCGCGCCCAGCACGCCGACCCCGCGATGGCGGTCGGCGAAGCTGCGATCGCCCACCGTTGCGTCCCGGACCGCCGGTACGGCGACGGCGACAACCTCCAGGGCCACCATCACCCGTTCGAGCCAGCCAGCTGGAACGTCCTCACGCAACCCGCCGACCCGGTTGGCCATGAAGTGGATCCGACCACCTGATGCCTGCTCCAGCACGTCCTGTAGCGCTTCCCTGGCGGTGACGGCTGCCCGGGTTGCGTCGCTGTGCGTCCCGTCGGGGGTGGTGGTGAGCGGGGCCAGGAACGCCAGGTGCGCCATCGCGCGGCTCAGCTCACACAACAGGACTCGCAGCCGCACCGCGCGCTCGGGCACCGAGATGCCGGTCATCTGCTCGACCGCGTGCGCCACCAACACCTCGTTGGCCATCGCCGCCCACCAGTCGTGTCGGTTGGCCAGCGCCATCACCTGGCGGTAGTCCCGGACCTCGAACAGCTTCTCCGCACCCCGGTGCAGGTGCCCGACCAACGGCACCGCGGCCGTGATGACCGCGTCGGGCCCGGTTCCGGATAACCCCAGCCGCAGCCGGAGCGCCCCATGCGCAGTGGGGTGCAGGGGCCCGAGATCGACGACGTGGTCGACACCGAGGTACCCGGTCGCAGCACCGACCCCGACGGTGATGGTGTGCGCCACGGAGGTGATGGTGCCAGGTGCCAGGTGCCAGGTGCCAGGTGCCACTCAGCGCGCAGCTATCGGATCGCGGTCACTCCCAGATCCGTCGGCCGCACCCCGCCGCAGCCCGCCACCAGCCACCCGAACCCACCCAACCCGGCCGGGTCGCACAACTCCGCGAGATGCCCCGCGCGCACCGTGCCCAGCAGCCACTGCCACGGATCGGCGGTCGGCGGTCGGCGGTCAGTACCGCCCGGGTACGCACCCAGGTCGGCCAGCACCTGCGCCTGAGTGCGTAGCACCGCCGGCGCCAGCGCCTGCACGGACGGCCAGAAGACGTGCGCAGTCAGGTCGCAGTGCCCGTCCGGGGCGCAACGCACCTGCCTGCCACGGCGGTAGGCCGCCAACGTGTCGCCAGCCTGCATTCCGCCGTAGTCCACCGCCACGGCAGCCCCGGTCACCACCGAGCGCAGCACCCCAGCCCAGCTCACGTCGCGCGGCAGACCCACCTCCACCCGCATCCCTGCTCGCAGCGGGCTCCACCGCTGCAACCACGCCAGCACAGCGCCACCCGCGGCCGGACCCAGGCGTTGCCGGCCGTCGTCGGTGACCTGCACCCGCCGCACGGTAACACCGTCGTGCATGACCACCGGGCAGGCCAATGCGTCCAACCACTCGTGGGCCACCAGCAGCCCGCGCACCCGCGCGGGCAGGACCGCCGCCCAACCCGACGACCAGCCGGACGGCGCGGGGCGCAGATCCACCGCGAGCGGACGCATCCTGGCCCGCAGCCCCACCGGCACCGCCGCGCACACCCCCGTGAGTAGCTCCCCACCACCGGCCCCCAGGTCCACCACGTCCAGCTCAGCGGGGTGACCCAGGGCAGTGTCAACGCGGCCCACCAACTCGGCGACCGCCTCGGCCAGTACCGACCCCACGTGCACCGAGGTGCGGAAATGCGCCGACGGGGGCGAACCGGTGTCGACGAACCCGCCCGGGTCGTACAAGGCCTGCTGCCACGCCTGTTCCCAGTCCCGCCACACCGCACCGACTCTGCCCCATGACCCGGCTCACGTCTGCTTCGTCCGCTCGCTCGGGCGACGTACCCTGGCCCGGCAACCGTCCGGTACCTGCCCAGCAGGACCGGAACGACACACGAGAGGTCGACGATGCCGTCGCACACCGGTCCCGGCCCCGCGCCCGCGCGGCTGGCCGTGGGGGTGGTGTCCGCAGGCCGGGTCGGCACAGCCCTCGGTCAGGCTTGGGAGGCGGCCGGGCACCTGGTGGTGGCCACCTCGGCTATCTCCGACGCCTCAATCCGTCGGGCCGCCGACCGCCTGCCCGACGCGCAGCTGCTGGCTCCGGACGAGGTGGCGGCGCGCGCCGACCTGCTGGTGCTGGCCGTGCCCGACGATGCACTGGCCGGACTAGTCGGCGGCCTCGCCGCGACTGGGTCGGTGCGGCCGGGGCAGATCGTGGTGCATACGGCCGGTGCACGTGGGGTGCGCGTGCTCGACCCGCTGACCGGCCTCGGTGCGCTGCCGTTGGCGCTGCACCCGGCGATGACCTTCCTCGGCCGGGCAGAGGACACCGCGCGACTGGCCAGCTGCTGCTTCGGCATTACCGCGGCCGACGACGCCGGATGGGCGGTGGCTGAGGCGCTCGTGCTGGAGGTGGGTGCGGAGGCCGTCCGGATCGCCGAAGCCGACCGCCCCACCTACCACGCCGCCCTGGCGCACGGGGCGAATCACCTGGTGACCCTGGTGTGTGACGCCGTACAGGCCCTGCGGGCGGTCACCGCAACCGCGGTACCCGTCGAGCGGCTGTTGGCGCCGCTGCTGTCCGCGGCGCTGGACAACGCGCTGCGGCACGGCGACCACGCCCTGACCGGGCCGGTGGCCCGTGGTGACGCCGACGCTGTGGCCGTGCACCTGCGGGTGCTGACCGAAGTCGACCCCGACCTCGGCGCCACCTATCGTGCGCTGGCCCGTCGCAGCGCCCAACGCGGGCAGGCTGCCGGGCTGATCCCGCCGGACGCTGCCCGCGAGGTACTGGCGGAGTTGGCGTGAGTGCCCCCCCGAAGTTCAGCTCTGGTCGGGTCGGCGTGCACCACGATCCCGGCGAGCTCAGGCGCACCACCCGCGCGTTACGCGCCACCGGGCGCATCGTGGTGCTGGTGCCCACCATGGGGGCGCTGCACGACGGGCACCTGCAGCTGGTCCGGCTGGCGCGCAGGGTGCCCGGCAGCGTGGTGGTGGTTTCGGTCTTCGTCAACCCGCTGCAGTTCGGTGGGGGAGAGGACCTCGATGCCTACCCGCGGGCCCTGGCGCGCGACACCGAACTGCTCGACGCTGCCGGCGCGGCGCTGGTGTTCGCACCGTCGGTCGCTCAGATGTACCCACATGGCGCTGGCCGCACCACCGTGCAGCCAGGCCCGCTCGGTGCCGAGCTGGAGGGCGCGGCGCGGCCGGGGCACTTCACCGGCGTGCTGACCGTGGTCGCCAAGTTACTCACCATCGTTGCGCCGGCAACGGCGTTCTTCGGCGAGAAGGACTACCAGCAACTGGTGCTGATCCGCCAGCTGGTCGCCGACCTCGACCTGGGAGTTCGCATCGTCGGGGTGCCGACCGTGCGGGACGCCGACGGGCTCGCGCTGAGCTCGCGTAACAGCTACCTCGACGCCCGCCAGCGGCGGTCCGCCGTGGTGATCTCCGCCGCGCTCACCGCCGGTGCGCACGCCGGTCAGGGTGGTGCAACGGCGGTACTGGCCGCGGCCCGACAGACACTGGACACCGAACCGTCCGTCGTCGTGGACTACCTCGCGTTGCGCGCACCCGACCTCGGCCCGGCGCCGGAGCACGGACCTGCCCGGTTGCTGGTGGCCGCCACCGTCGGCAGTACCCGGCTCATCGACAACGTCGGCGTCGTCCTCGGCGCCGTCCCACCGACCGGCACCCAGGAGAGCTGAGCGATGCTGCGCACCATGCTCAAGTCCAAGATCCACCGGGCGAGGGTCACCCAGGCAGACCTCGACTACGTCGGGTCGGTGACGGTCGATCACGACCTGATGGACGCCGCGGACCTGCTGGCCGGGGAACAGGTGGCGATCCTCGACGTCACCAACGGCGCCCGGCTGGAGACCTACGTCATCGCCGGGGAACGCGGCAGCGGAGTGATCGGCATCAACGGCGCGGCCGCACACCTCGTCCACCCCGGTGACCTGGTCATCCTCCTCTCCTACACCCACATGGACACCGCGCAGGCGCGCAGCTACCAGCCCCGCGTGGTCTTCGTTGACGCCGACAACCGGGTACAAGAGCAGGGCAGCGACCTGGCACACGCACCAGCGGGATCCTCGCTGAGCACCGGGCGCGCCGTCGCCTCGGGAGCCTGAGCCATGCTGCTCGCGGTGGACATCGGCAACACCAACATCGTCCTGGGCCTGTTCAGCGACGACCACCCACCCGGCACGTTGCCGGTACTGGTGCGGGACTGGCGGATGCGCACCGACGCCAGGATGACCGGCGACGAGATGGCGCTGATCGTGCGCGGGCTGCTCGGCGGCTACGGCGAGCGGGTCACCGGGGTCGCCGCCCTGTCGACCGTCCCCGCGGTGCTCCGCGAGCTGCGGGCCATGCTGACCCGTTACTGGGATGGGGTGCCGCACGTGGTGGTGGAACCCGGGGTGCGCACCGGGGTGCCGCTGCTGGTGGACAACCCCAAGGAGGTGGGCGCCGACCGGGTGATCAACACCCTGGCCGCGCATCACCTGCACGGCACGGCGTGCGTGGTGGTCGACTTCGGCACCTCCACCAACATCGACGTGGTCAGCGCCAAAGGCGAGTTCCTCGGTGGGGCACTGGCGCCGGGCATCGAGATCTCGGTGGACGCCCTGGCGGCCCGGGCGGCTGCCTTGCGCACCGTGGAGCTGGTGCGCCCGCGTTCGGTGATAGGCAAGAACACCGTCGAGTGCCTGCAGTCGGGCATCGTTTTCGGCTTCGCCGGACAGGTGGACGGGCTGGTGCGGCGGATTTGCGCGGAGCTGGTGGGTAGCTCCGGTGAGCCGGTGGCGGTGCTGGCCACCGGGGGTTTGGCGCCGCTGGTGGTGGCCGAATCCGACACCATTCACCACCACGAACCCTTCCTGACCCTGATCGGGCTGCGGCTGGTGTACGAGCGCAACGTCGATCGTGCGCACGCGCCGGGGGTGACCACGTGACAGGCGCCGAGCTGCCCAGCGGTGGCGGGGGCACTGGTGGTGGAGCGCAACGTCCTGGTACGGCGGTGCGCTGCGCGAGCATGGCCGCCTGATAGACGTCTGACCGGGTTGAGCCGTTTCACTACGCTGGGCTCCCGTGACCGAGCCCACCGCTGCCCCTGCCGCACCCCTTGGCACCGACGACCTGCCCGAGCAGATGCGGGTGCGCCAGGAGAAGCGGGCGCGGATCCTGCGCGTCGGGGGGCAGGCCTACCCGGTCAGCGTGCCCCGCACCCACACCCTCGCCCAGGTGCGTGCCCAGTACCCAGATCTGGCACCGGATACCGCCACCGGTGCGCTGGTCGGGGTGGCCGGGCGGGTGATGTTCGTCCGCAACGGCGGCAAGCTGGCCTTCGCCACCCTGCAGTCCGGTGACGGCACCCAGCTGCAGGTGATGCTCAGCCTGGCTGAAGTGGGCGACGGTTCGCTGGCCGCCTGGAAGGCCGACGTGGACCTCGGTGACCATGTGTTCGTGCACGGTCAGGTGATCACCTCCCGCAGCGGCGAACTCAGTGTGCTGGCTGACACCTGGTCCATGGCGGCGAAGAGCCTGCGTCCTTTGCCGGTCGCGCACAAGGAGATGAGCGAGGAGAGCCGCATCCGGCAGCGCTATGTCGACCTCATCGTGCGTCCGCAGGCCCGGGCGGTGGTCCGGCAGCGTTCGGCGGTGGTCGGCGAGATCCGGCACGCCCTGCAGCGCCGGGGCTTCCTGGAGGTCGAGACCCCGATGCTGCAGACCGTGCACGGCGGTGCGGCCGCACGCCCGTTCGTCACGCACTCCAATGCGCTGGATACCGACCTATACCTGCGGATCGCACCGGAGCTGTTCCTCAAGCGCTGCGTGGTGGGCGGGCTGGAAAAGGTCTTCGAGGTCAACCGCAACTTCCGCAACGAGGGAGTGGACTCCTCGCACTCCCCAGAGTTCGCGATGCTGGAGACCTACGAGGCATATGGCACCTACGACGATTCCGCTCGGATGACCCGGGAGATGGTGCAGGAGGTGGCCGACGCCGCATTCGGCACCCGCGAACTCACCCTCGCCGACGGCAGCACCTACGGCGTGGGCGGGGAATGGGCGAGCGTGCAGATGTACCCGTCACTGTCCGCGGCGCTGGGCGAGGAGGTCAGCCCGGCCACCTCGGTGAAAGAGCTGCGCCGGTACGCCGAGCGGGTGGACCTGGAGGTCGACCCGGGCCGGGGCCACGGCAAGCTCGTGGAGGAGCTGTGGGAGCACCTGGTCGGCAATGACCTGTGGGCCCCGACGTTCGTGCGCGACTTCCCGGTGGAGACCTCCCCGCTGACCCGCCAGCACCGCAGCGTCGCCGGCGTCACCGAGAAGTGGGACCTCTACGTCCGCGGGTTCGAGCTGGCCACCGGCTACTCCGAGCTGATCGACCCCGTGGTGCAGCGCGAGCGTTTCCTCGACCAGGCCCGCCTCGCCGCGGCCGGTGACGACGAGGCGATGCGGCTGGACGAGGACTTCCTCGCCGCGATGGAGCACGGAATGCCGCCCACCACTGGCACCGGAATGGGGGTGGACCGTTTGCTGATGGCGTTGACCGGGCTGGGGATCCGGGAGACGATCCTGTTCCCGTTGGTGCGAGCCTTGAACTCCTGACCGCACTGCGGTCGCCATTACCCGCCGCCGCCCGGCAGCGATGCGTACAACGGGGGGGAAAGCACGCTACGATGGCTGGGAACCAAATCGTCCGATGAAAGGAAATGTGCTCACATGGCCAAGCAGGAGCAGATCACGGTGGTCTACACCGATGACCTCACCGACGAGTTGCTGGGCGCAGAAGCGGTGCAGACGGTGCGCTTCGCCCTCGACGGGGCGGGTTATGAGATCGACCTGTCGACCGACAACGCCCAGCGACTTCGCGACGATCTGTCGACCTGGATTGGGCACGCCCGTAAGAGTGGTGCGCGAAAGTCCACTCGCTCGTCGACGACGGCTCGGGGACGCGGCTCCATCGACCGCGAGCACAGTATGGCGATGCGCGAATGGGCCCGGAAGAACGGCCACAACGTCTCCGAGCGCGGCCGCATTCCTTCAGCTGTGATCGAGGCGTACAACCAGGCGCACTGAGCTGCGCTCACGAAGTGCACTGAGCTGCGCTCACGAAGTGCACTGAGCTGCGCTCACGAAGTGCACTGAGCTGCGCTCACCCGTTGGTTCGTCGGCCCTGCCCCTGTCGTCAGGGGGCGGGGCCGCCGCCGTTCGCTGCCGGCGTAGCCAACCGGGAACGCAGCGGCCGCCCCAGGGGTTGAACCAGTCGTAAGCCACAGCCGAATGACGATCACCCGATGACGTCGACCAACCGGGACTAGTGTGTGGCGGACGACGGGAACGACGTCCCCGCCCCGTGAGGAGCGAACAGCATGTTCGAGCGATTTACCGACAGAGCCCGCCGCGTGGTCGTCCTGGCCCAAGAAGAAGCCAGAATGCTCAACCACAACTACATCGGCACCGAGCACATTCTGCTGGGCCTCATCCACGAGGGTGAGGGTGTAGCAGCGAAGTCGCTGGAGTCCCTCGGCATCTCCCTGGAGGGGGTGCGCAGCCAGGTGGAGGAGATCATCGGGCAGGGTCAGCAGGCCCCGTCCGGGCACATCCCCTTCACCCCGCGCGCCAAGAAGGTGCTGGAGCTGAGCCTGCGCGAGGCACTGCAACTGGGGCACAACTACATCGGCACCGAGCACATTCTGCTCGGACTCATCCGTGAGGGCGAGGGGGTCGCCGCCCAGGTACTGGTCAAGTTGGGCGCGGACCTCAACCGGGTGCGTCAACAGGTCATCCAGTTGCTGTCCGGTTACCAGGGCAAGGAGCCGGCCGAGGCCAGCACCGGGGGTCGCAGCGATGCCACCCCGTCGACGTCGCTGGTGCTCGATCAGTTCGGCCGCAACCTCACCCAGGCCGCGCGCGAATCCAAACTCGACCCGGTGATCGGGCGCGAGAAGGAGATCGAGCGGGTGATGCAGGTGCTGAGTCGGCGCACCAAGAACAACCCGGCGCTGATCGGCGAGCCCGGGGTCGGCAAGACCGCGGTCGTCGAAGGCTTGGCCCAGGCCATCGTGCGCGGTGAGGTCCCCGAGACGCTGAAGGACAAGCAGCTTTACACGTTGGACCTCGGGTCGTTGGTGGCCGGCAGCCGGTACCGCGGTGACTTCGAGGAGCGCCTGAAGAAGGTGCTCAAGGAGATCCGCACCCGCGGGGACATCATCTTGTTCATCGACGAAATCCACACTCTGGTGGGTGCGGGTGCCGCCGAGGGTGCGATCGACGCGGCGAGCATCCTCAAGCCGATGCTGGCCCGCGGCGAGCTGCAGACCATCGGTGCGACCACGCTGGACGAATACCGCAAGTACGTGGAGAAGGACGCCGCCCTGGAGCGGCGTTTCCAGCCGGTACAGGTCGGTGAGCCCAGCGTCGAGCACACCATCGAGATCCTCAAGGGCCTGCGGGACCGCTACGAGGCGCACCACCGGGTGTCCATCACCGACGGTGCCCTGGTGGCGGCAGCTACTTTGGCCGACCGCTACATCTCTGACCGGTTCCTGCCGGACAAGGCGATCGACCTGATCGACGAGGCAGGCGCGCGGATGCGGATCCGCCGGATGACGGCGCCGCCGGATCTGCGGGAGTTCGACGAGAAAATTGCCACCGCGCGGCGAGAGAAGGAGTCTGCGATCGACGCGCAGGACTTCGAGAAGGCCGCCAGCCTGCGCGACACCGAGAAGCAACTGCTCAGCCAGCGCGGCGAGCGGGAGAAGCAGTGGCGCTCCGGAGACCTCGACGTCGTGGCGGAGGTCGACGACGAGCAGATCGCCGAGATCCTGGGCAACTGGACCGGTATCCCGGTGTTCAAGCTGACCGAGGAGGAGACGACCCGGCTGCTGCGCATGGAGGACGAGATCCACAAGCGGATCATCGGCCAGCACGAGGCGGTCAAGTCGGTCTCCAAGGCAATCCGCCGCACCAGGGCCGGGTTGAAGGACCCCAAGCGCCCGTCCGGGTCCTTCATCTTCGCCGGTCCGTCCGGGGTCGGGAAGACCGAGCTGAGCAAGGCGCTGGCGAACTTCCTGTTCGGTGACGACGATGCCCTCATCCAGATCGACATGGGCGAATTCCACGACCGGTTCACCGCATCCCGACTGTTTGGTGCGCCTCCGGGATATGTGGGATACGAGGAGGGTGGCCAGCTCACCGAGAAGGTGCGCCGCAAACCGTTCAGCGTGGTGCTCTTCGACGAGATCGAGAAGGCGCACCAGGAGATCTACAACACCCTGCTGCAGGTATTGGAAGACGGTCGGCTGACCGACGGTCAAGGTCGTACGGTGGACTTCAAGAACACCGTGCTCATCTTCACCTCGAACCTGGGCACCGCCGACATCTCCAAAGCTGTCGGGTTGGGCTTCACCAACGGGGCCGGCGCCGATTCCAACTACGACCGGATGAAGCAGAAGGTCAACGACGAGCTGAAGAAGCACTTCCGCCCGGAGTTCCTCAACCGTATCGACGACATCGTGGTGTTCCACCAGCTGACCTCCGATGAGATCGTGCAGATGGTGGACTTCATGCTGACGCGCGTGGAGTCGGCGTTGAAGAACAAGGACATGGCGCTGGAGGTCACCCACAACGCCAAGCAGTTGCTGGCCAAGCGGGGCTTCGACCCGGTGCTCGGTGCTCGGCCGCTGCGGCGCACCATTCAGCGTGAGATCGAGGACCAGATGTCGGAGAAAATTCTCTTCGGCGAGCTGCAGCCCGGTCAGATTGTGCTGGTGGACGTCGAGGGTTGGGACGGTGAAGGGGCCGGGGAAGATGCCAGATTCACCTTCCGCGGCGAGACCAAGCCCAGTGTCGTCCCCGACCTGCCGCCGGTCGAGTTGTCCAAAGCCGGGGAAGGTGGATCCGACATCGGCCGGGAATGATCCACTAGCGCGAGCACACGACGGCGCTGCACCCGCACGGGTGCGGCGCCGTTCTGCGCTGGCAGCCGAACTCCGGTAGTCAATCAGCCATGACATTTGTCGATGACGACGCCGACGTCCCAGCTCGCGAGCAGTTGCAGCGGGCATTCAACCGATTCAGCGAGCTGGTGCACCGGGTCCCCGACGACGCGTGGCAGCGCAGGACGCCGTGCTCGCAGTGGTCGGTGCGGGAGTTGGTCAATCACATGACCGCCGAGCACTTGTGGGCGCCCCGGCTTCTCGCGGGGGAAGGTATCGCGGAGGTCGGTGATGCCTACGATGGTGACGTGCTCGGCGACGACCCTGCCGCAGCGTGGCACAGCGCCGCCAGCCGGTCCCGGCAATCGTGGTCGCAAGCGTCGGATTCGGCGACGGTGCAGCTGTCGTTCGGGAACGTGGCGGTGGCGGAGTACGCCGAGCAGATGCTGCTCGACCTCACCGTGCACGCCTGGGATCTAGCGCGTGGGGCCGGCCTGCAAGACGCCGACAAAGTTGTGCCTCAGGCTGTGCTGCACGTGTTGCGGTACGTGCGGGGACGCAACCTGCCCGGTGGTGCGCTGTTCGGCCCACCCGTGCACACCGACTCGGCGGATCCGCAGGACCAGCTGGTGGCGTTGCTCGGGAGGGATCCCGCGGAGGGCGGTGGGACTGCCGCCCCGTGACGGGGCATCACTGCCCTAGCTTCCGTTGCGCAGCTGCGCCCTCACCGGCCAGCGCGAACAGCCCGTCCGTGGTCTGTTCCACCAGCCCGTCGCGCAGCAATGAACCAAGGGCTCGGTCGCGTTGCAGCGGGTCACTGACCCAGACGAGATCCAGCTCCGCCGGTGCGACCGGATCGATCGAGTTCCGGAGCACCTCCATCAACAATCCGCGCACCTGCCGGTCGGTACCGGCGAAACGCTGCGGAATCGGTCGGGGCGCGGTGTCGGGCGGGCTTCCCTGGCGGACCCAGGCGCAATCCACCCGGATCGGACACTGCCCGCAGCGTGGTACCCGCGCTGTGCACACCAGCGCACCCAGTTCCATCAGCGCCGCCGAGACCACGACGGCCTGCGCCGCGTCAGCAGGCAGCAGGATCGCCGCGTCAGCCAGGTCGCGGGTGGTCGACGCGTCAGCCGGTTGGGCGCGGCCGTGCACAGCCCGGGCGATCACCCGGCGCACATTGGTGTCCACCACCGCCACCCGTTGGCCATAGGCGAAGCACGCCACGGCCCGAGCGGTGTAGGCACCCACCCCGGGCAGGGCGAGCAACAGCGTGACGTCGGCGGGCACCGTGTCATGGTGGCGGGCGGTCAGCACCCCCGCGCAGGAGTGCAAGCGCAGGGCGCGGCGCGGGTAGCCGAGCCGACCCCACCCGCGCAGCACGTCGGCTGGGCTGACCGCGGCCAGGTCGCTCGGCAGCGGCCAGCGCCGTAGCCATTCCTGCCATACCGGTGCTACCCGCACCACCGGGGTCTGCTGCAGCATCACCTCGCTGACCAAGACGCCCCACGCGCTGCACTCGGGTCGCCGCCAGGGCAAGTCACGGGCGTTGCCCCGAAACCACTCGATGAGCATGGCGGCGAGCACCTGCTCAGAACACCTCGTTCAGGGCCGCCCCGGCCGACAGGTCGACGACAAAGCCGCGGAGCACCAGGCTGTGTGTGAGGAAGGGGCTACGCCGGATGCGGGTCATACCCTGTCGGACACTGGCCTCGGCGTCGCTGAACGACTCCACCGACCAGGTGGGCGTCAACCCGCTGAACTCCAGCAGCTCCTGCTTGAACTCCTCGTCACGCATCATCGACATGCCGCATTCGGTGTGCTGGGCCAGCAGGATCTCGGTGGTGCCGAGGCGGAACTGGCTGATCGAGAGCGAGCGGATCACGTCGTCGGTGACCACCCCGCCGGCGTTGCGGATGACGTGCGCCTCACCGGGTTTGAGCCCGAACAGGTCGTGGAGGTCCATCCGAGCGTCCATGCACGTGACGATGCTGGTGCTCATCGACGGTTCGACGGGTAGCTCGGCGAGGTTGACCCCCCGCTCGCCCCGGTGGCTGTTGCGATAGACGAACTCCTCGACGCCGGGCATCGGCCTCCTCACCTCGGTTGTCCTGTGTCGCTGCTACTGATCGAACAGGGCTGCGGCGTCTGCGACAACTACAGATGCGACACGCCGTCGCGGTTCGCCGGGTTGGACCGGCACCGCCGGTTACCGTCGCGAGCGTGTTGCACCCGGTCGGTCCCCTGCCCGCGTCGATCTACTGGCGACGGCGGGTTGCGGCGGTCACCGCGACCGTGGTGGGTATCACCGTGGTGATGTGGGGTGCGGTCATTGTCACCGGCGGAACGGCCCCAGGTCAGTCTGCCGGGCAGAGCGCGCTATCCACCTCCACCGAGGCGACCAGTCCCCCGGCAACCAGCCCCGCCGCGGTCAGCACCTCCGCGGTCAGCACCTCCAGCGAAGGCGCGCCGGCGACGAGTTCGACGCAGCCCAACCCCACGGCCAGCCCCAACCCCACGGCCAGCCCCGGACCCACCGCGCCGTCGGTTCCGACCGCCACCCCAGCGCCAGCCGCGCCCGCGTCCGGGGCGCCGCCACGCTGCCCGGACACGGCGATCAAGCTGACCGCGCAGCCCGCCCAGCCGACCTTCCCAGCCGGCAGTCAGCCGGTGTTCCGGATCCTGATCACCAATGCGGGCTCCACCGCCTGCACCCGCGACCTCGACGCCGCGTTGCAGCAGGTGTTGGTGTTCTCCGCCGACGGCAGCAAGCGGTTGTGGTCGAGCAATGACTGCTTCCCAGCCAAGACAGCCGATGCGCCCACCCTGGCACCCGGCGAGCAGAAGGTGTTCAGCGTCCGGTGGGCTGGAACGGTATCCGAACCCACCTGCAAGGCCGACCGCACCCCGGTCGCGCCAGGCAGCTACACCGTGGTGGTCGGTCTCGGACCGTTGATGAGTCCGCCGGTGCCGTTCAGCCTGACCTGAGCGGACCTGGAGTGAGGTCGGTAGCTCAGCCGTAGCGCTCCACGATGCTGGATTCGGCCAATCGGGACAGGCCCTCGCGAACGAACCGGGCGCGGGTCTCGCCCACCCCGTCCACCCGCTTCAGGTCGTCGGCGGTCGCCGCCAGCAGGGCCTGCAGGGTGCCAAAGGTGTCGACCAGCCGGTCCAGCACCGCGGTCGGCAGGCGCGGCACCCTGGAGAGCAGCCGGTAACCGCGCGGGCTCATCGGGTGCTCCAGAATCTCGGCCCCCTCGGGCAGGCCGAAGGCGGCGGACACCGTGGTGAGGTCCAGCAGGTCCGCGGTGCTCAACGCGTCCAGCTGCGCCAGGACTGCGGCGATGCGGGCGGGTGCCCCGCCGTCGGGTGCGTCTGGCAGGTAGTCGCGTACCACCAGTTCCCGGTCGGTGTCGGTACTGCCGGCCAACTCGTCGAGTTGCAGAGCCAGCAGCCGGCCGTCGATGCCCAGCTCCACCACGTCACCGGTGATCTCGGCAGAGATGCGTCGGACCATCTCCAAACGCTGCACCACCGTCATCGCGTCCCGCAGGGTGACGAAGTCCTCGATCTCCAACGCGGACAGCTGTTGAGCGACCTCGTCCAACCGGGCCTTATACCGCTCCAAGGTGTCCAGCGCCTGGTTGGCACGGGACAGGATCGTGGCGGATTCAGCGAGCACGTGGCGGGTGCCGTCGACGTAGACGCTGATGATGCTCATGGACTGGCTGACCGAGACCACGGGGTAACCGGTCTGGATCGCGGTGCGTTCAGCGGTCCGGTGCCGGGTACCGGACTCCTCGGTGGGAATGGTCTGCTCGGGAACCAGCTGCACATTGGCCCGCAGGATGCGGGTCGCGTCGGTGGACAGCACCACCGCACCGTCCATCTTGGCCAGCTCGCGAAGTCGGGTGGGCGCGAACGCGACGTCAAGAGCGAAGCCCCCGTCGCTGATCGACTCCACCAGCGGGTCGTAGCCGAGGACGATCAGCGCACCCGTGCGGCCGCGCAAGATCCGTTCCAGTCCCTCCCGCAGGCCTGTCCCTGGCGCCAGGCGAGCCAACGTCGCTCGCAAAGGCTCCGTGGAGGAGGGATCCGGTGACAGGGACACGAGCGGCCCCCTTCCCCGGGTAAGTGTGTGACGCAGGGATCATAAGTCACGGCAGCACGTCCGGAGCGTGACCACCGCTCAGCCCAGCAGCATCCGCAGCGCGGCAGCCAGGTCCGGCACCACGGTGGCACGCACCCCGGCGGGCATCGGACCGCAGTCCGGTGGGACCAGGGCCCGGGTGAAGCCCAGGCGTGCGGCCTCTGCCACCCGCCGCGCCGCGCCGCCGACGCGACGGACCTCCCCGGCCAGGCCAACTTCGCCCAGCACCACCAGCCCGTCGGGCAGCGGCTGGTCCAGCGCCGCTGAGGCGACCGCCAGCGCCAGCGCCAGATCGGCCGCCGGCTCGTTGACCCGCATGCCACCGACTGTGGCGGTGTAGACCTCGGCATCGGAGACCTTGATCCCGCCGCGGCGCTCCAGCACGGCCAGCACCATGGACACCCTGGCCGAATCCAACCCGCTGACCGCGCGACGTGGCGACGCCAGCCCGGAGCCGGCGACCAGGGCCTGGAGCTCGCCGAGCAAGGGACGTTTGCCCTCGACCACCACGGTGACGGCGGTCCCGGCCACCGCAGTGCCGCGGTGGTGCAGGAACAACCCCGACGGGTCCTCCACCCCGGCGATGCCGTCCTCGCGCAGCTCGAAACACCCGACCTCGTCGGCCGGGCCGAAGCGGTTCTTGATGCCCCGCACCATCCGCAGGGTGGAATGCTTGTCGCCCTCGAAGTGCAGCACCACGTCCACCAGGTGCTCCAAGGATCGAGGCCCGGCAACCGCGCCGTCCTTGGTGACGTGCCCGACCAACAGCACCGCCAGCCCCCGCGCCCTGGCCAACGAGGTCAGCGCCGCGGTGACCGCGCGCACCTGGGTAACCCCGCCGGGCACCCCGTCCACGTCCGCGGCCAGCACCGTTTGCACCGAGTCCACCACCAACAGGTCCGGCGCCACCTGCTCCACGTGACCGAGCAGCGAGGCCAGGTCGGTCTCCGCGGCCAGCCAGACCTGCTCGTGCACCGCACCGGTGCGTTCTGCGCGTCGCCGTACCTGGCCGGCCGACTCCTCACCGGTCAGGTACAGCGCGGTGCCACCGCGGCGCGCCCACTGCGAGACCACCTCCAGCAGCAGGGTGGACTTGCCGACCCCGGGCTCACCGGCGAGCAGCACCACAGCACCGGGAATGATGCCCCCGCCGAGCACCCTGTCCAGCTCGGCGATCCCCGTCCGGCGCAGCCGAGTGGCCTTGGCGTCGACCCTGGTCAGTGGCTCGGCGGGGGTGGCGGGCAGCGACCCGGCTGGCCTCGACCGTCCCCCGGCGCTCACCGCGCTCAGTCGCGCGACCTCGTTCACCGAGCCCCACTGTCCACACTCCGGGCACCGTCCCACCCATTTGCTCACCAGGTGCTGACATGCCGAACAGCGGAGGTCAATCCTGGGTTTGGCCACCGGGGCAGGTTAGGCCGGCGCCCCGACAGTTCCCCGGTCCCGGCTGGCTACGGCGCGCCGGACTCCGGTGCGCCGACTGGCACGGGAAGGGTGATCGGCCCGGCGGTGGCGAAGGTGAAGGTCACCGCGATGGTCAGCCCGGGTTTCACGTCCTGAGTGAGGTTGCTCAGCTCGGCGGTGAGCCGCCCGGGGGTGGTGCCAGCTGCGCTGGTGGCCCCGGCTGTGCTGGTGGCCCCGGCTGTGCTGGTGACCCCGGCTGTGCTGCTGGGTGCGACGGTGCTGGGGCCGGACACCAGGGCGGTGCCGCCGGGCAGAGTTCTGGAGCCTTGGACGTTCACCTGGGTGGCGGCCGGGGTGCTCACCGAGATCAGCTCGTCCGCCGCAGTCCCACCGTTGGCGATGGTGAACAGCAACGGGGCGTTGGCTCCAGCCGGGTAAGATGAAGCCCCTGCGCTGGTGGGGAACTGAACCCGGACGTCGCGGACGGCCACTGAATCCGCGGTGCCTTGCGCGCCGTTCACCGCGGCCACCTGGCTACCGATGGTGCCGATCTGACCGGCTCCGCAGCCGGCCAATAGGACCACCGCGGTGCCGGCTGCCATGGCCTTCAGGACGCGTCGTACCGACTGGCGATCGCCCAGGGTGCGGAAACATCTCGCCAAGGTCACTTCTGCGTCCTCCCAGACGGTGCGCACGGTGCCGCTGAGACTAGTGGCTGAGCCCGATGCGCAACCCGCCCGGGTGCACCATTCACGTTCGGGCCCGCTTGTCAAGCCCTGGTGGTCGGCAAGCAGCCCTCTGACCTGCGACGACGGTGGAAGCCCCGGTCAAGACCGTGTTAGGATGGGCACAGCGAAAGGGGCTGGAATCACATGATCTTCAAGGTCGGAGAAACGGTCGTCTACCCCCACCACGGGGCCGCGCTGATCGAGGCGATAGAGACGCGCACCATCAAGGGCGAGGAGAAGGAGTACCTGGTCCTGAAGGTGGCCCAGGGTGATCTCACGGTCAAGGTGCCGTCCGCGAACGCCGAGTACGTCGGTGTCCGCGACGTGGTCGGACGTGAGGGTCTGGACAAGGTGTTCCAGGTGTTGCGTGCCCCGCACACCGAGGAGCCGACCAACTGGTCGCGCCGGTACAAGGCGAACCTGGAGAAGCTGGCCTCCGGCGACGTGAACAAGGTGGCTGAGGTCGTGCGCGACCTGTGGCGTCGCGAGCAGGACCGCGGGCTGTCGGCCGGTGAGAAGCGGATGCTGGCCAAGGCCAGGCAGATACTCGTCGGCGAGCTCGCCTTGGCTGAGGGCACCGACGACGCCAAGGCGACGTCCATCCTCGGCGAGGTTCTTGCCGCAGCATCCTGAGCGGGGACTGTTCGCCGATGGTGATCGCACCCGCCGCTGCGGTGCGGACCGTGGCGGTGGTGCCCGCCGCCGGGAGCGGCGTCCGGTTGGGTGTCGGCACCCCCAAGGCATTCGTCGAGGTCGGTGGAACGTCGCTGCTGCGGCGTTGCGTCGACGGTTTGCTCGGCTCGGGGGTGGTGGACCTGGTCGTCGTGGTGGTGCCCACGCAGCTGCTGGCGGCGGCTCGTCAGCTGGTACCGGCCGGCGTCGTGGCGGTAGCCGGTGGGGTGTACCGCTCGGATTCGGTTCGCGCCGGGTTGGACGTGCTCCATCGACTGGCTCCGCAAGCTCAATTCGTCCTCGTTCACGACGCGGCACGCGCCTTCACCCCGGCCGGGCTGGTCGTCTCGGTGGTGAAGGAGCTGCTGTCCGGCGCGGTCGCGGTGGTGCCGGTGCTGGCGGTGACCGACACCATCAAGTGCGTCGATGCCAGCGGCGTGATCACCTCGACCCCCGACCGCGAAGGCCTGCGGGCCGCCCAGACCCCGCAAGGCTTTACCGTCGCCGTGCTGGATGCGGCGTACGCAGGTGAACTCGCCGCCACCGACGACGCCGGGCTGGTCGAACGCGCCGGGGTGCCGGTACGCACCGTGCCCGGGCACCCCATGGCGTTCAAGATCACCACGCCGACCGATCTCACCATGGCGCAGGCCCTGCTCGCGCGGGCCCGATGAGGGTAGGGATCGGCACCGATGTGCACCCCGTGCAGACGGGCCGACCGTGCTGGGTGGCGGGGCTGTTGTTCGATGGGGTTCCCGGGTGCTCCGGGCACTCCGACGGGGACGTCGCCGCGCACGCGCTCTGCGACGCACTGCTGTCCGCGGCGGGTTTGGGCGACCTGGGTTCGGTGTTCGGCACGGACAGCCGGCAATGGTCCGGAGCCAGTGGCGTTCAGCTGCTCGCACAGGTGCGGCAGCTGGTGGCGGACGCGGGTTGGCGGGTCGGTAACGCCGCGGTGCAGGTGATCGGCAACGCCCCCCGAATCGGGCCGCGCCGAGAGCAGGCGCAGCAGGTGCTCAGCGCCGCAGTGGGCGGGCCCGTTGCGGTGTCGGCGACCACCACCGACGGGCTCGGGCTCACCGGACGGGGGGAGGGACTGGCAGCCGTCGCTACCGCGCTGCTGATTGCGCTGCCCTGAGGGCTACCGCCGGCACCCCGGGGGGGCGATTCGGAACCTTTTCGCCCGCTGCGGCCGGCGGGCGCGGGCGATTCGGAACCTTTTCGCCGGGGGTGGGGATGAGCTGCGGCCGCTAGACTGGTCAGTCGTGGCCTTGCACCTGTACGACACCGCGACCCGGAGCTTGCGGCCCTTTCAGCCGCTCGTGCCCGGGCGGGCGTCGATTTACCTGTGCGGAGCCACTGTGCAAGGCATCCCGCACATCGGTCACCTGCGCAGCGGCGTCGCGTTCGACGTACTGCGCCGCTGGCTCAGCGCCACCGGCTCGGACGTGCTGTTCGTGCGCAACGTGACCGACATCGACGACAAGATCCTGACGAAATCCGCCGCGGCCGGCCGTCCCTGGTGGGAGTGGGCCACCACCCACGAGCGGGCCTTCTCCGACGCCTACACCGCCCTGGGGGTGCTCGCACCGTCGGCGGAGCCACGGGCTACCGGGCACGTCACCCAGATGATCGAGCTGATGGCGCGGCTGGTCGACGCCGGCCACGCCTACTCCGCCGACGGGGACGTGTACTTCGACGTCGGTAGCTATCCGGGCTACGGCGCCCTGTCGGGGCAGCGGCTCGAGGACGTGCAGCAGGGGGAGAACACGGCAACCGGCAAACGCGACCCGCGCGATTTCACCCTGTGGAAGGCCGCGAAACCGGGCGAGCCGTCCTGGCCGACGCCGTGGGGCCGGGGCCGGCCTGGGTGGCACCTGGAGTGCTCGGCGATGGCGCAGGCCTACCTGGGTGCGGAGTTCGACATTCACTGCGGGGGAATGGATTTGGTGTTCCCGCACCACGAGAACGAGCTGGCGCAGAGCCGCGCCGCCGGGGACGGCTTCGCTCAGTTCTGGTTGCACAACGGCTGGGTGACCCTGGGCGGGGAGAAGATGTCGAAGTCGCTGGGCAACGTGCTCTCGGTACCCGCGGTGCTTGATCGGGTGCGCCCGCAGGAACTGCGGTACTACCTCGTTGCCGCCCACTACCGGTCCACCATCGAGTTCTCCGAGGCGGCGCTGGCCGACGCCGCGGCGGCCTACCGGCGCTGTGAGTCATTCGTGCAGCGGGTCAACGACCGGGTCGGTCCGGTCGGGCGCACCGTGCTCTGCGCTGAGTTCACCGCAGCGATGGACGACGACCTGGGCGTACCAGCCGCGCTGGCCGCCGTGCACGGTTGCGTGCGGGAGGGCAACACCGCGCTGGAGGCCGGTGACCACGCCGGGGCGCTCGGCGCCGCGAGCAGTGTCCGGGCCATGCTGCACGTGCTCGGACTCGACCCGCACGAGGAGCAATGGGACCGGGCCGGGCGCAGTCTCGCTGTCACTCATGCGCTATCGGTGCTGGTCGCAGACAAGCTGCAGGAACGTCAGTCCGCGCGAGCACAGGGTGACTACGGTACTGCCGATTCCGTGCGGGAGCTTCTGGCCTCTGCTGGGATCCAATTGACTGACACATTGGACGGTCCGCAGTGGACCGTCACGACCGATGACGGGATACCCGATGGCCGGCGACTCCAGTAGGCGAGGGGCCGTCCGCAAGGGTGGCGCGAAGAAGGGCGCCACCGTCGGCTCCGGTGGGCAACGACGGCGTGGGCTGGAGCCGCGGGGGGCAACCCCGCCGGCCGAGGCGCGGACCAAACATCCGGCTGCCAAGCGGGCGCGTTCCGCCGCTGCCGGAGCGACGGTCCAGGGCCGCCCGGGCGCCCAGCGCAGGCCCGGCCATGACAGCCGAACTCGGCCGGCCGGCAAGCCGGTGGACGGCCCAGAGACCGTGCTCGGGCGAAACCCGGTGGTGGAGTGCCTGCGCGCCGGGGTGCCGGCCACGGCGCTATATATCGCGGTGGGCACCGAGACCGACGAACGGCTGACCGAAAGCATCCAGTACGCCTCCGAGCACGGTATAGCGATCCTGGAGGTGCCGCGAACCGATCTGGACCGGCTCAGCCGCAACGGTTTACATCAGGGTGTAGCGCTGCAGGTGCCACCCTATGTCTACGCCCACCCCGACGACCTGTTGTCCCGGTCGCGGGGTGGAGGTACGGCGGCGCCGCCGCTGTTGGTGGCGATGGACAACATCACCGACCCCCGCAACCTCGGTGCGGTGATCCGCTCGGTGGCGGCCTTCGGGGGGCACGGGGTGTTGATCCCGCAACGTCGCAGCGCATCGGTGACCGCCGTCGCCTGGCGGACCAGCGCCGGGACCGCGGCCCGGCTGCCCGTCGCCCGCGCCACCAACCTGACCCGCACCCTGAAGGACTGGGCGGGAAAGGGCATCACCGTGGTGGGTCTGGACGCCGCCGGCGAGACCAGCTTGGATGAGTTGGACTGCTCCGGCGACCCCTTGGTGGTCGTGGTGGGCTCGGAGGGCAAGGGCCTGTCCCGGTTGGTGCGCGAAGCCTGCGATACCACCGTGAGCATCCCGATGGCCGGCCCCGTGGAGAGCCTCAACGCTTCGGTGGCCACCGGGGTGGTGCTCGCCGAGATCGCCCGCCGCCGTCGGGGCTGACCTATGCTCGCGCGCATGGACGCCGGGCTCTGCGACGAGGTGGTCGCGGTGTTGCGCAAGTCTGGGGCGTTGTTCGGTTTCCTGCACGGCAGCCGGGCTGCGGGCACTCATCGTCCGGGCTCCGATGTCGACGTGGCGGCCTGGTGGCGCGGTGGCGCCCCGCAGCAATACGAGGTGGACCTGCCCTTCGGGGTAGATCTGTTGGTACTGAATGGGGCACCGCTGGAGCTGGCGGGCCGGGTGGCCGTAGACGGATTGTTGATCTTCGACGACGACCCGCCAGCACGGGTGCACTGGGTCGCCACCACCCGAAAGATCTACTTCGACGAGCAGCCACGGATGCTCCGGGCGCATCGCGAGTTCGCCGAGGGCCTGCGTCGTGGTCGATGAGGTGCGGTTATTGCGGTTGCTCCGGGCGGTCACCGACGACCTGTCCTTCCTGCGGGTCGAAGCGGGTGCGGACGAGCAACGGCGTGCCGACCCGATGTGGTTACGCGGGGTGAAGTACACCTACGTGACGGCGATCGAGGCGTGCGTCGACGCAGGCCAGCATGTCTGCGCAGCCGAGGGATGGGGACCGCCGCGGGACAACGGGCACGTGATGAGCCTGCTTGCCGAGCACCGGGTGCTCGACGCTGACCTGGCGGGTCGGGTGCGCCAGGCAGTCGGGTTCCGCAACATTCTGGTGCACGACTACATCGACGTGGACGATGCCGTGGTGGTTGCGCGCCTCGCCGACCTCTCCGACCTCGATGACTTCGTTGCCGCACTCGCGCACCTGACCCGCTAGCCCGCTACTCGGCGGGTTCATTCCGCGCCCCGCCGAGCACCGGTGCACTATGGGTCAGGTAGGACCAACCGCTACATGGGCGCCGGAGGTGCCCAGATGAGGAGGAGCACCATGAGCGGCATTGACAAGGCGAAGAACAAGGTCGAGGAGATGACCGGGCACGCCAAGGAGAAGACCGGCGAGGCCACCGGTGACGAGCAGTTGCAGGCGGAAGGTCGCAAGGACCAGGCCAGCGGCAACGTCAAGCAGGCCGGCGAGAAGGTCAAGGACATCTTCAAGTAGTCTCAGCCAGCGGCGACGGCCGTGGGCAGCTGGGGTAGCACCTCAGTTGCCCGCAGTCGCCGCGCCGGATACGCAGGCCCGTCAGCGCATCCGGGTAGCTCCATCAGACGGCTCCGCCAGCAAGAATGCCGGCGCCCCCAGTCGGCGGGAAGCGAAAGCCTGCGCCACCGTGTGCGCGACCGCACCGGCCGTGCCTGCCCGGATGAGGGCGAGCACCGACCCACCGAACCCACCGCCAGTCATCCGTGCACCCAACGCCCCGGCCTCGCGCGCCGCGCCAACGGCGATGTCCAACTCCAGGCACGACACCGCGAAGTCCTCGCGCAGCGAGGTGTGCGACGCGTCCAGCAATGGTCCCGTCTCCCCGAGGCGGCCGGTGCGCAGCAGCGCAGCCACCTCGCGCACTCGGGCGATCTCGGTGACCACGTGCCTGGCTCTGGCGAGCAATCGGGGGTCCGCCAGTTGCCGCAGGTCCGCTTCGGCGACCTCGCGCAGGCTGGATACCCCGAGCGAGGCGGCGGCCGCCTCGCAGTCGGCTCGACGTTGGGCGTACCGACCATCGGCCAGGCTGTGCGCCGCCCGGGTATCGATGACCAGCAGTTGCAGCCCCGCCGCAGCCGGATCCAACTGCAGGTGCTCGGTGCTCCAGTCGCGGCAATCCAGCAGCAACGCGGAATCTGCTCGGGCGAGCAGAGCCACGGTCTGGTCCATGCCGCCGGTAGGGGCGCCGACCGCCTCGTTCTCGGCGCGGACGCACGACGCGGCCAGCTCGGTCCTGCTGAGGTTCGTGCCGCTGCGTTCGGCGACGGCCACGGCGACGGCGCAGGTCAGCGCTGCCGAGCTGGACAACCCGGCGCCGACCGGGACCGCCGAGTCGATGTGTACGTCCACCCCGCTGACCGGCACGCCCGCCTCACGCAGCGCCCACAGCACCCCTGTCACATATGCTGTCCACCCCGACCCGACCTCACCCACCCGTCCGCGCCACACCTGGTCGCGCTGGCGGCTGCGCACCCGGACCCCGTCGTCGGCGCGGCTGGCCATGGCAACATAAGTGCGGTGCGCCAGCGCGACTGGCAGGCACAGTCCGGCGTTGTAGTCGGTGTGCTCGCCAATCAGGTTCACCCGGCCCGGGGCGGCCCACACCCCGTCGGGCTGGCGACCGAATGCTCCGGCGAAGTCCGCACCCGCTCGGTCGGTCAGGTCCGCCGGTTGCCGGAACGAGCTGGTCGCCACCGCAGTCACGACGCGACCTCCCGCAACCTGGCGGCGATGGCCTCCGGGCTGGCGTCGTTGACCCAGGCGCCCATCCCGGACTCCGAACCGGCCAGGTACTTCAGCTTGTCTGGCGCGCGCAGCACCGAGAACACCTGCAGGTGCAGCCGGGCCAGCTCGCGGCCCGCACCCACCGGGGCCTGGTGCCAACCCGCGATGTAGGGCACCCGGCTCACCCCGGGAAAGAAACGGTCCACCCGCCGCAGCAGCTCTTGGTAGACGTCGGCAAGCTCGGCGAGCTCGTCGGCGTTCAGCGCGGCAAGGTCGGGTACGTCGCGGTGCGGCGCCAGGTGCACTTCCACCGGCCAGCGGGCCGCGGTGGGTACGTAAGCGCTCCAGTACTCCCCGGCGAGCACCATCCGGGTACCGGCCCGCTGCTCGGCGTGCAGCACGTCAGCCAGCAGGTTGCCTCCGATGCGGCGGGCGTGGCGTCGGGCCTGGGCCAGCAGCGCCTCCGTGCGAGGTGTCACATACGGGTAGGCGTAAATCTGCCCGTGCGGGTGCGCCAGCGTCACCCCGATCTCCTCGCCGCGGTTTTCGAAGCAGAACACCTGCTCGACGCCCGGCTGGGCGGACAGCTCCGCGGTGCGCTGCGCCCAGGCGGTGACCACCGTGCGCATCCGACGCCGGGTCAGTGCCGCCACCGACGCCGAGTGGTCGCTGGAGAAACAGATCACCTCGCAGCGCCCGGTGGCCGGACGGTCGGCCGACACCAGGCGATCCGCACCGGCGGGCAGCTCGGCTCCGGCGGAGAAGCTGGGGAACCGGTTGTCGAAGACCACCACGTCGTAGTCCGGCTCGGGTATCTCGGTGGGCTGGGTGTCGGAACGGGTGGGGCACAGCGGGCAGTCCGCCAGGGACGGCAGGTGGGTGCGGGTCATCCGGTGTGCGGCGATGGTGATCCACTCGCCGGTCAGCGCGTCCCAGCGCATGGAGCCGGACTCGGCTGCTGCACCGAGGTCGCGACGGTCGATCGCGGTGTGCGGCAGGTGGTGTCCGGCGTCGTCGAAGTAGCGGATGTCGCGGCCGTCGGCGAGGGTGCGGTGCGTGAGGCGAATCCCGGCACTGTCCAAGCCGGCGGAGCGTTCGGTCGCGGTCACCGGGCGCCCCGGAGCTCGACGGGGCTCTCGTCGGTGCTGGTCACCACGAGGCGACCCACCTCGGCGGCGAGCACCGCCCGCGCCGGGTGGCCCAGCCCGTCGTCGGTGACCAGCACGTCCACCTCGCCCAGAAGTGCGATCGTGCTCAGCCCCACGACATTCCACTTGGTGCTGTCAGCCAGCACCACCAGTTGCCTGGCGCAGGACACCAGCGCACGGTTGGTCTCCGCCTCGGCCAGGTTAGGGGTGGTCAGTCCGGCATGAGCGTCGAGGCCGTGCACCCCCAGGAACAACCAGTCGGTGTGCAGGGTGCGCAATGCGGCCACCGAGACCGGACCCACCAGGGCGTCCGACGGGGTGCGCACCCCGCCGGTCAGCACGATGGTCAGGTCGCGGCGGCCGGTTTCGTGCAGCAGCTGCGCGACGGGGACCGAATTGGTCACCACGGTCAGCTCCGGCACCGCGCATAGCTCGCGGGCCAGCGCGAAGGTGGTGGTGCCTGCCGAGAGCGCCACCGCCGAGCCGGGCTCGACGAGGGCGGCGGCCGACCGGGCGATGGCGGACTTTTCCGCACTCTGCAACGACGATTTGACTGTGAAGCCCGGCTCGTAGGTGCTGCGTGTCGCGACCTCGGTGGCCCCGCCGTGCACCCGGGCCACCAGGCCTCGGGTAGCCAGGGCTTCCAGGTCGCGGCGCACGGTCATGTCCGACACCCCGAGTAGCTCGATCAGCTCGGAGACCCTGGCGGCACCATCGGTACGGACCACGTCCAGGATGCGTTCTTGGCGCTGACGGGCGAGCATGTGCTCAATCCTCCCGCAGCACGGCCACACCACCGGCGGGCACGGTCAGGGTCCGGACGTCGCGATCGGTGAGCAGCTCGTGACCAGCCCGATCCACGACGGCCTCGGTGTCGGAATGGTTGATCACGAACAACCACGATGCGCCCTCCGCGCGGCGGCGCACCACCTCCACCCCGGGTGCCACGGCCGCAGCCGGCTCGACACCGGCGTCCGCGCAGACCCGGGACAGCAGGATGTCCAGGCCCGCTGGGTCGACCCGGGTGGCCAGATACCACGCAGCCCCGGCGCCCACCGAGCGCCTGGTCACCGCAGGCTGCCCGGCGAGGTCTCCGTCGGCATAACCACTGAAGACCTGCGTTCCGTCGGCGACGTGCAGCACTTCGCTCCAGCGGGTGCCGACGCTGCCCGCGAGTACCCCGTCCAGGCCTACGCGCTGGTCGGCGAACAGCGGGTGGTGCTCCTCCGTGCGCACCCCGAGCAGGGCGCCGAGCAGCGGTGACCACCCGCCGGGTAGCAGGTGGTCGTGCTCGTCGACCACCCCGGAGAAGTACGTCACCAGGACCTGGGCGCCCGCGTCTGCGGCCGCCTCCACGGCCGCCGTGGTGGCGGTGTCGGTGAGGTACAACGTGGGCACCAAGATCAATCGATACCCAGAAAGGTCGTCGTGTGGGCCGAGGATGTCCACGGTCACCCCCGCGCGGCGCAGCGCCGCATGCAGGTCGTGGGCCATCTCGCCGTACTCCAGTTCGGTGCTGGGGTGCGAGGGTGCGTTCAGCGCCCAGCCGCTCTGGTAATCCCACAGCAACGCCACCTCGGCCTGCACGCGGGAGCCCACCACCTCCCCCAGAGCGGCGGCGGCGGCCCCCAAGGCCAGCACGTCCCGCCAGATCTTGGTGTCGGTACCGGCGTGCGGCAACAACGCCGAGTGGAACTTCTCCGCCCCGGACCGGGACTGGCGCCACTGGAAGAAGCCCAGCGTATCCGCGCCCCTAGCGACGTGGGTCAGGCTGTGCCGCAACAGCTGCCCGGGAAGCTTCGCGCGGTTGACCGGCTGCCAGTTCACCGCGCTGCTGCTGTGCTCCATCAGCATCCACGGCGCCCCCGCCGCTAGGCCACGGGTGAGGTCGGCGGCGAACGCCAGCTCCGCCTCCTGGTCGGCCAACGACCCGGTGACGTAGTGGTCGGTGCTTACCACGTCCACCGAGGGCACCCACGACCGGTAGTCCAGGTGCCGAAAGCCGTCCATGGTCATGAAGTTGGTGGTGACCGGCACCCCGGGTGAGTGCACCCGCAGCACGGCCAGCTCCGCCTGGTACTGCGCGAGCAGGGCGTCGGAGGTGTAACGCCGGTAGTCCAGCACCTGGGTGGGATTGGGGGTGGTGGTGCTGGCTCGTGGGGGCAGCACCTGCTCGATGTCAGTGTAGCGCTGGCTCCAGAACGCCGTGCCCCAGGCGTGGTTCACCGCGTCCAGGTCGCCGTATCGCTTACCTAACCACTCGCGGAACCCGGCAGCGCAGGTGTCGCAGTAGCACAGCACGTTGTGGCAGCCGTACTCGTTGGAGACGTGCCACAGCGCGAGTGCGGGATGGTCGTGGTAGCGCCGGGCGAGTTGTTCGGTGAGCGCGGTCGCCTGCGCGGTGAATGCCGGGGAGCTGGGGCACCAGGACTGCCGCGAGCCGTACCAGCGGGTGGCGCCAGTGTGGTCGACGGGCAGGCTCTCCGGGTGCGCAGCAGAGAACCACGGTGGTGGCGAAGCGGTGGCGGTAGCCAGGTCGACAGCGATTCCGCCGGCGTGCAGCAGGTCGAGCACCCGGTCCAGCCAGGCGAACTCGTAGCGACCCTGCTCCGGCTCCAGCAGGGCCCAGGAGAACACCCCGACAGTGGCGAAGTTGATCCCGGCCTCCCGCATGAGGGCGACGTCCTGCTCCCAGACCTGCTCCGGCCACTGCTCCGGGTTGTAGTCGGCGCCGAGCGCAACGGCATCGGAAGGCCAGGTTCGCATAGGTGCACACTGGCCGCGCGTCGAGCAGAAGTCAACACACCCGAACATCGCCCGGTGAGCGGCCAACGCGGAATGCTACCCGTGGTTCCGGCGCGCCGTCGGGGGATGACCGGGGCGCGCGGCTCCATCACCTAAGGCCTGGGCCTGCTTTGAACTTGCCGGACGGGTGGAGGAGATGTTTCGGCTTCGTGAACGGGGTGCGATCGACTGGTGTCGAATCGTGTCTTGATATGTGGTCTGGCTCACTGAACAGTGAGGCCGAGTCTGGTTGATCGTGTTCGTTGTTGTCGATTCTGCGGTCGACAGCGATAGGGCACCGATCGGCAGCACCGGCACCGAAAACCCGTCACACCGACGCCCAGCCCGCCCAGGAGGAGTTGTGTCCCGTCCGAAATTCGAGTCCGAGTCCCAGGCTCGCCTCGTCCCCCCCGCACTCGCCTTGTCCTCCTTCGCGACGTCACCGATGAGCCGACGCTCGCTGTTCCGCGGTGCGCTCGGCGCCGCCGCGCTCGTCGGTCTGCCTGCGGCGCTCACCGCGTGCGGCTCCGGTTCCAGTGGTGGCGCGGCAGCCGGCTCACCGGCCAGCGGCAACGTCACCCTGGGGTCTAACCAGTCCGACGCGGTGCCGAAGAAGGCGTTCGAGCAGATCGTCAGCGCATACCAGGCGCAAAGCAACGGTGTCACCGTGGCGACCAACGTCGTCGACCACAACACCTTTCAGGAAAACATCAACAACTACCTGCAGGGCCAGCCCGACGACGTGTTCACCTGGTTCTCTGGCTACCGCATGCGCTTCTTCGCCGACCAAGGCCTGGCCGGTGACCTCACCGACGTCTGGGGGAACGTCTCGGGGATGAGCGACGCACTCAAAGCCGCGTCGACGTCGACCGACGGCAAGCAGTACTTCGTGCCCTTCACCACCTACCCGTGGGCGGTCTTCTACCGTCCCAGCGTGTTCGCCGCCAAGGGCTACCAGGTGCCCAAGACGATGGACCAGTTTTATACCTTGGCCGCGCAGGTGAAGAAGGACGGGATGATTCCGCTGGCCTTCGCCGACAAGGACGGCTGGCCGGCGACGGGCACGTTCGACCAGCTCAACCTGCGGATCAACGGCTACGACTACCACGTCAGCCTGATGGCGGGCAAAGAGGCGTGGAACGGTCCCAAGGTCAAGGCGGTGTTCACCGAATGGCGCAAGGTGCTCGGGATATCCCAGCCGGACTCGCTGGGCCGCACCTGGCAGGAGTCAGCACAGTCGGTGCAGAAGAAGGAGTCGGCCATGCTGGTGCAGGGCATGTTCATGGGCCAGCAATTCACCGCCGGTGCCGACCGCGAGGACCTCGACTTCTTCCCCTTCCCCGAGATTGACTCCACCATCGGCTCCAACGCGATCGAGGCCCCCATCGACGGGTTCATGATGGCCAAGCGACCAAAGAACGCGGCCGGCGCCAAGAACTTCCTGGCCTACCTGTCCACTGCCGCCGCACAAGAGGTGTCGGTCAAGGCGGACCCGACCGTCATCGCCACCAACAGCAAGGCCAATACCTCCGGGTACACCGCGCTGCAGAAGAAGGCGGTGGACTTCATCGCCGGGGCCAAGCAGATCTCGCAGTTCATGGACCGTGACACCCGCCCTGACTTCGCCTCCACCGTGATGATCCCGGCAATCCAGACGTTCATTGGCAACCCGAACGACGTCGACGGTCTGGTGAACAGCATCGAAAGCCAGAAGAAGACGATCTTCGCCTCCTGATGGCCACCTCGGGTAGCTGCGACGGCGGGTGCAGGAAGGACGACGATGGCTGACACCGCGATTGCGCGCGCCAAGGCGCCGCGCCGCAAGGTGCGCAGGCTCAGCGTGGCCGACCGGGTGACCGTGACGCTGATGGTGGTGGTGCCGAGCATCGTGGTGCTCGGACTGATCTGGCTGCCTGCGCTGGCGTCGGTGTTCTTGTCGTTCACCAACTGGAACGGGGTTGGTTCGCTAGGCGGTAAGAACATCGTCGGTCTGGAGAACTACACCAACATTGCGACGAACTACCCGCCGTTCTGGCCGGCGATCCGGCATAACCTGATCTGGTTGGCGGTGATGTTCCTCATCGCCACCCCGATCGGCATTTTCCTGGCGGTGCTGCTGGACAAGCAACTGCGGGGCGGGCGGATCTACCAGACCGCGCTGTACCTGCCGGTCGTGCTCTCCCTGGCTCTGATCGGTTTCGTCTGGCAGCTGATCTTCTCTCGAGACCAGGGACTACTCAACGTGGTCACCGGCAGCCAGATCGACTGGTTCGGTGACCAGCGGTACAACCTGTGGGCCGCGTTGGTGGCCACGTCGTGGCGCCAGGTCGGCTACATCATGCTGCTGTACCTCGCGGGGCTCAAGGCGGTGGACGCTTCGTTGCGGGAGGCGGCGGCCATCGACGGGGCGTCGGAGACCAACATATTCTTCCAGATCGTCTTCCCGGTGATGCGCCCGATCAACATCATCGTGTTGGTGGTGACGTTCATCGAGTCGCTGCGGGCGTTCGACCTGGTGTGGATCATCAATAAGGGCCGCAACGGCCTGGAGCTGATCTCCACCCTGGTGACCCAGAACGTGGTGGGGGAGGCCAGCCGGGTCGGCTTCGGCTCTGCCTTGGCCACGGTGATGCTGGTAATCAGTTCGGTGTTCATTGCGCTGTACCTGCGTGTGGTGATGAAGGAGGACCGATGACTGCCGTGCAGGACCGGGCGGCCCGCGCCGGCACCGATCACCCGCCGGCGATCGGCCCGGCGCGGCGGATGCGTGCCCCGCGGGTGGCGTTGCACGTGTTCTTGATCGTGGTCGCGCTGGTGTGGCTGTTTCCGGTGGCGTGGGCGGTGTACAACAGCTTCCGCGACTACAGCTACACCGCCGTCAACGGTTACGCCTCGATCGGCGGCTTCACCCTGCGCAACTTCACCAACGCCTGGGCGCAGGGTGACTTTACCCGGCACTTTCTCAACTCCGCCATCATCACGGTCCCCGCGGTGGCGCTGACCCTGTTGCTGTCCTCGATGGTGGCGTTCGTGGTGTCCCGCTTTAGTTATCGGTTCAACCTGGGGCTGCTGGGCATGTTCACCGCGGCGAATCTGCTGCCGCCGCAGGCCCTGCTGATCCCCATCTACCGGCTGTTCCGCTCGGTACAGGTGCCGTTTTGGTTCTCTGATTCCGGGACCTTGCTGAACAGCTACTGGGGACTCATCGCGATCAACGTCGCGTTCCAGACCGGCTTCTGCGCCTTCGTGCTGAGCAACTACATGAAGACGATCCCGATGGAACTCTACGAAGCAGCCGACGTGGACGGAGCGAGTGTGCTGCGGCAGTGGTGGCAGCTCACCCTGCCGCTGTGCCGCCCGCCGTTGGCGGCGCTGGCCACCTTGCAGGTCACCTGGGTCTACAACGAGTTCTTCTGGGCGACGGTGCTGCTGCAGAGCGGGGACAAGTTCCCTGTGACCAGCTCGTTGAACAACCTGCGAGGTCAGTTCTTCACCGACTACAACCTGCTGTCGGCGGGTTCGGTGCTGGTCGCCTTGCCCACCCTGATCGTGTTCTTCGCCCTGCAGAAGCAGTTCGTGTCCGGTCTGACCCTCGGCGCGACAAAAGGGTGAGTGTGCCCAGGATGAGCGCCGCCGCGGTTGCTGGTGTCGTCACCTTGCGGGCCGCCGGGGTGAGCGTGGTACTGGACATCGCCGGCCCGCTGCTGCCCCGGGTGCTGCACTGGGGGGCCGATCTGGGCATGGAGGCGACCGGGCTGGAGATGGTGACCAGCCCGGTGGTCGCGCACAGCGCGCTGGACGACCCGGCGCCGCTGACCCTGCTGCCATCGGAGTCAGACGGCTGGCTCGGCACCCCCGGTGTGCAGGTGAGCAGGCAGTCCGGTTCGGCCCCGCTGCGGCTGCAGCTGACCGAGTCGGTCACCGTTCAGGGCAACCGGGTGAGCGTCACCGCCGACGACGCCGCCGGGGTGCGGGTGCAGCTAACCCTGGAGCTGGACCCGTTCGGGGTGTTCTCGGCACAGGCCACGGTGCGCAACACCGGAGTGGGCGAACTCGCCATGGTAGCCGTGCAGCTGCTGTTGCCGCTGCCCCAGCGGGCAGTGGCGGGGTTGGACCTGACCGGCCGGTGGGTGCGCGAGCGGGCCCCGCAGCGCTTTGCGGTGCAGCACGGTACCCACCTGCGGGCCAGCCGTCGTGGACGTACCGGTCACGACGCCACCCTGCTGATGAGCGCAGGCACCGACGGCTTCGGCTTCCGGCGCGGTGAGGTGTGGAGCGCGCACGTGGCCTGGAGCGGCAATCACACGCATCTGGTGGAGCATCTTCCGGAGGGCGCCGGTCGGCACGCCAGCGTGCTGGGCGGTGGCGAGCTGCTCGAACCCGCCGAGGTCCGGTTGGCCCCCGGTGAGACCTACTGCTCCCCACCGGTGTTGTTCGTCTACTCCACGGCCGGGCTGGACGGGGTGTCGGGCAGGGTGCACCGGCGGCTACGGGCGCGCCCGCAGCACCCCAACTCACCGCGACCCGTGGTGCTGAACACCTGGGAGGCGGTGTATTTCGACCACGACCTGAGCCGGTTGACGGCATTGGCGCAGACCGCGGCGTCCATCGGGGTGGAGCGCTTCGTGCTCGACGACGGCTGGTTCGGCGATCGCCGCGACGACAGCCGGGGGCTGGGGGACTGGGTGGTCAGCGAGCAGGCCTGGCCGCAGGGCCTGGCGCCGTTGTTCGACCGGGTGCGCGAGCTGGGCATGCAGGTGGGGTTGTGGGTGGAGCCGGAGATGGTCAACCTGGACTCCGACGTGGTCCGGGCCCACCCCGACTGGGTACTGGGGCCACCGAACGTGCGCCCGTGGCGCCGCCAACACCTGCTGGACCTGACTAACCCCGCGGCGTGGCAACACCTGCTGGCGCGGCTGGACTCCCTGGTCACCGACAACGGCATCGACTTCCTCAAGTGGGACCACAACCGTGACCTGCACGAGGCGGTCAGCGACGGGTATCCGGCAGTGCACCGGCAGACCGCTGCGGTGTACACGCTGCTCGATGAGTTGCTCGCCCGCCACCCCGGCCTAGAGGTGGAGTCCTGCGCCAGCGGCGGGGGGCGGGTGGACCTGGGCATGGCCGAGCGCACCCACCGGGTCTGGGCCTCGGATTGCAACGACGCGCTGGAACGCACCGACATTCAGCTGTGGACCAGTCTGTTGCTGCCCCCGGAGCTGATCGGGGCACATGTCGGGCCGCCGGTGGCGCACGCCACCCACCGGCACGTGGACCTCGGAATGCGTTGTGCCACTGCGCTGTTCGGTCATGCAGGGCTGGAGTGGGACATCAGCACCTGCACCGAGGGTGAGCTCACCACGCTGCGGTCGTGGATCGAAATGTACAAACAGTTGCGCCCGCTGCTGCACACCGGGGACGTGGTGCGTGCCGACTGCGACGTCGCTGGGGAGCGGCTGCACGGGGTGGTGGCCCCCGACGCTGCCGCGGCGGTGTACGCCTTCGTGCAGCTCACCACGGGCGCGTCGATCTGCCCGGGTGTGCGCCCGCTGCCCGGCCTCGACCCTGTCCGTCGCTACCGCGTGCAGCTACCCGCAGGCATCCCCGAGCCCAAGACCGTGCAGGGCGCCGAACCGGCGTGGCTGGCACCGGCCAGGGGTGACGGGCTCGTGGTAGGTGGCGGTGTTCTCACCGAGGTCGGGTTGTCGATGCCCGTGCTCGCCCCCGGTCAGGCGCTGGTGCTCGTGCTGCACGCCGCGGACTGAAGGACCCCCGTCAGGGTCGTCGCGCCACCACGATCAGCTCGATTCTCTGCGACGTCGCCGGGCCGCGGTGCCAGTCCCCGTAGACGTCCGCAGCGTCGAAGCCTGCGCCGGACAAGGATGCCTGGAGCTCGTCCCGCGTCCGGAACCGCAGGGTGCTCGCAGCGACGAGGTGTTCGCCGGTGGCAGCAAACACGGTATGCCCTTCGAAGGCGACGAGTCCCGGGCCGATGCTCGTCACGTCGACCCAGGCCGCAGCGTCAGGGTTGCGGCTCGCGAACGCGAGGTGTCCCCCCGGTCTGATCGCCTGATAGAGGTTGCGGACGGTCACCGACATTCGTGGTCGCTGAGGAACACCTGGGCGCCGTGCCCGGTCATCACTGCGAGATCCGCGGTGCTGGGCTCGAGCGCTCCGGCCTCGCCCTGAACCCAACTGACAAGCGCAGCATCGTGTCGTTGTCTGGCGACACCAAGCATGGCGGCGGACGGGTCGACCCCGGTGACCGGTGGCCGCGCTCCGCGAGTTCGACGGCGAGCACCCCGGTGCCGCAGCCCACATCGGCAACGTCGTGTGAACCGAGTTCTGCAGCCAATGCGAGGTAGAACTCGAGATCATCACGACCGGCGCTCTCGATGTCGTAGACGGCCACCAGCCGCCTGGCTGCCACGTCTCACGATACCCGCAACCCTGTCTCAGGCCCCCCGCGGGCCTGTCGTTTCCGCAAGCAGGCCTCACCGGACCGGGGCGGGCCGCCGGCCACCACGTCGCCGCCGCCGCAGCCACCACCGCCGCACAACACCGACGCGAACGGCAGCGGGTTCAGCGCCTGGCCCCGGCCGAGCAGCAAGTCAATCGCCGGAGGCGGGACTAGTGGTGCTCGGGTATGGCCAAGATGCGGGCGGCCGCGGGTGGAACAGGCTTGCCCTGCCGGAGCGCGCTGCGCTGCAGCTGCTCGGCCACTCGACGCTCGAAGCGAGCGCGGGCCTCATCGGGCATCGCCCTGATCTGCTCGCGCAGCTCCTCGTTCGGCGTCACCACCACCACCTCCTCGATGCGTACCCCCCTAGTGTGCGCTCACACAGCAGGATGGCGCCAGGCGGGGTCACTACGGGAGCAGCGTCAGGGTGAAGTCGTCAATCAGCTCGCTCAACGAGCTGTCCTTCGCGGCAACGGCGTCGTCCGACAGCCGGATCAAGGCCGCCAGCACCACCGGAGGCCCAAGCTGGGTTTGGTGGTCGAGAATGAACACGAACCGGTCGAAGCACTGTTGCTTGGCTGCACCCTGCCGCTCCTGGCGGCGATTCAAGGCGGCCACCAGGTAAGCCGCGCCGGCAGCGACAACCGCGGCCGTACCCCCGAAACCAGGCGAATAGAAGTAGTCCACAGGTTCTTGTATCACCCCTGGGGGCGGCCCGACTCACGGGTGAAGCACCCGCCCCCCAGGGGCACAGCCCCGTATCGGCGATCAGCTAAGACCATACAGTCGGCCATACCGACGGGCATGTGATCCACCGCCCCGCCCGGCCGTCTCTCGGCGCATCATCCCGGCTGCACGGGCGACCCACCGTTCGGCGTCATGGACGGGCCTATCATTGATCGATCCTGCGGTCGTGTCGCCGGCCCTTGCCCACGCCCTACGGCCGTACCGTCTTACGGCACGACGAGCCGCCACACCAGCCGCACCGTCCTCGTCGCCAACCAGAAAGGTGGCGTCGGCAAGAGCTCCATCGTTGCCGACGTCGCAGGCATGGTCGCCGCCGCGCAACGACGAGTCCTCGTCGTCGACGCCGACCAGCAAGCGAACGTGAGCGGCTCGGACCTCGGAGTCGAGGGGGACCGGGGGCGGTCGCTGAGCATGGCGCTGCAATACGCCCAACCGCTGCACCCGGTCCGCGACGTCCGCCCGGGCCTGGACGTCGTCCCCGGGGGCGCCGCACTCGCCCTCGTCGGGGCGATGGCCGCGACCGCGGCCCAGGCCGGCCTGGATCTCCGCGCCAACCTCACCCACACCCTCAACGACTTCTGCGACCGCGAGGGCTACGACCTCGTCCTCATCGACTCCGGCCCCGGTGATGCACCCCTACTCGATGCGCTGCTCGCCACCGCCCGCTAGCTCGTTGTCCCCACCCGCGACGACGACGCCAGCCTCACCGGCGTCGAGCTGCTCGCCGCCCGCTACCTCCGCGCCAAAGCCAGCGGCGCCACCATTCAGCTTCTGGGTGTGGTCCTGTTCGACGTTGACCCCCGCGCCACCGCCCGCAACGGTGACATCCTCAGACAGGTCGAAGAACTCCTCGCGGGCAGCGCCGCGGAAGCCTTCGAAGCCATCATCCGCTCCGACCGCGCCGCCTCCGTCGATCTCCGCACCCGCCACCTCACCCCCGCCGAACTCGTCACCGTCGCCGCCGACCACCGAAAACACCGCATCGCCCAGCTCCGCAAGAAGATCGGCGGAGCGGACCGCCTCTGGTCCCGGGACCCATCCGGCCTCGCCAGCGCCTACCAGGCCCTCACCCGGGAGATCCTCAACCGCATCCGCGCCGCGGAACAGGTCACCGTCAACGGCGGTGAAAGGCCATGAGCAGTCCCCGGCGCCGAGCCGCCTTCGACCCCACCGCCCTCGACGACATTGACGACCTGCTACCCATTCTGTCCGCCCCCGAGGGGGATCACCCCGACCCGTCGGGGGCCGGTGACCCGGTGGCCCCACCGGTGCAACGACTGGCCCCCCCGAGCAAGCGTTCCCCGTCGCCGGGCCCCCCGGTGCCCGCCGCCCCTCACCGCACCCCACCCCCAGAGGGTGTCTCTCGCCCCCGACGTCTACGGTGCCCTGCGCGCCCTGACGCTGCGGGAACGCGCCGCCTCACCCACCACCGCCCGCACCTACGGGCGGGTCGCCCTCGACGCGATCGAAACCCACGCCGGCGCCCTGCAGCACCACTGGGACACGCCGCCACCGACCGACACCGGGTTGTTCAGCTCCGCGAACACCGCCATCACCAGCCGCCGCCGGCGCCACGCCCAAGCACCCGCCCGCGTCCCCCTCGCCGGCATCCTCGCCTCCGACGCCACCCAGCTCGACCACCTCGCCGAGGCATGGGGGGCCGGCAGCCGCAGCGCCCTCGTCGAAGCCGCGCTGCGCCTGTACCTGCGTCTGGTCTGAGCCACCCCCGCACCATTCGGGTGCCCGGGCTGCCGGCACATTGCACTCTCTTGAGAAGCAGCGCATCATCGGTGTACAGCCCCGGTGAGAGCCGGGCTCCCGCCGCCCCCGCCGCCCCCCCGCGACGGGGGCGGCCCCCTGGCACGCACAAACCCCACCCTCAGCAGGCGACCCGCATAATCGAATACATGTTCGACTCCTGGAATCCGTTCGAGTCGTGGCCCGACGCCTTCCCCGCCCGACCCAACCGTCGCCTGGTCAACCCACCCCAAGCGGTCGTCGTCGACGTGGGCCGGATCATGCCCATACCCGCCGACACCGTGCGCAGCGTCCCGCTGCGCGTCTCCCAGGGCGGAGTCCGGCTCACCGGCGACGCCCACGGTGAACTCCTCGCCTGGGCCCGGGTCTACGACGGGCACTGGATCGCCCTCGTCCGGGTCGTGGTGAAAGCCGGCCAAGGGCAGCTGCCGATGCTCCAATGGGTCCCTGCCGCCACCGTCGGCCCCACCGAGCCACCCACACGCACCTAGCGAGGTGGTGCCGCGGGCACACCAGATATGGATACGTCGGGCTCGTGCCTCGCCCGCCGCAGCTGTGAACGCCGCCGGCCCCTCGTGCCTCACGGCCGCCGCCGCTTCTTTCCCCCGGCCGCCCGACTCCGTCAAGGGTGGGTGCCCCACAACGGCTGCGGACCCGATGCCTGCGGGCACAGCCGCCCGGGTGATCCCAGCCTCGCTGCGCTCGGTGGCCTCCGGCGAGACCACCCGCCCGGCCGACCCTGCGGCCACGCGCCGCCTCACTGACGTTCGGCCCCTTGTGGGGCCCCTTGAGCACTACGTGCTCGGGCGGCCCGGGGGAACGGTTGGTAGGACATCCCATGCCGTTGGTGGTCAAGCCGAGTCGCCGCGCAATACCTGGGTCAGCGCTCGAGGTGGTCGCGCAGACGCCAGACGTCGACTGGGTTCGCTACGTCGTCGACGTCGAGGGTGGCGTGCAGGTGCTTGGGGGTGAAAACCGAGATCGGTGCCGATCTGCTGCGGGGTCCGCCCGGACAAGGCGGCGTTGGTCCTCAGCTCCGTGCTGGCGTGTCGGCGCTCGGCGTCGGTCAGGACGACGCCGATCCGTGTGCGCCTGCCACGTTCGCAGCGGCGGTGCGGGTGCTCATCGGATCGGTACCTGCACCGAGCGGGATTCCACGGCGTCCAGGCTTGCCATGGCGGCCTCGTCCAGGGCGATCGAGCCGGCTGCGACGTTGGCCGTCAGGTGCTCGGCGTCGGCGGTGCCGGGGATGAGCAGCACGTGCACCTCGTGCGTGAGCAGCCACGCCAGCCCGACCTGGGCGGTGCTCACCCCCAGGGACTGCGCCACCGACTGGACCGCGGGTTCCTCACCCACCTTGGGCAGGCCGGGGAAGGCGCCGCCGAGGGGAAAGTAGGGCACCCACGCGATGTCGTGCTCGGCGCACAGGGCGAGGATCGCCTCGTCCTCACGCGCCACGAGAGAGTAGGCGTTCTGCACACACGTGATCCCGGCGCCGAGTGACCGGCGGACCCCGTCGAGGGTCAGGCTGGAGACCCCGATGGCACCTATCAACCCCTCCTCGCGCATCGCGACCATGACCTCGAGCTGGTCGTCGAGGTCGACGACCTGGTCACCTTCAGGCCGCAGGCCCGGGCCGTGGTCGAGGCGGCGCAGGTTCACCACCGGGATCTGCTCCATCCCGAGGGTGCGCAGGTTGTCCTGCACTGAGGCCCGCAGCTGCGCGGGGCGTTGGGCGGCGCGCAGCGGCAGTGGGCCCTCGGGGTTGGGGTCGGCGCCGATCTTGCTGACCACCACTACGCCGTCGCGCGGGGTCAGGGCCTCGGCCAGCACCGAGTTGACGAAGCCGTCGCCGTAGAACTGCGCGGTGTCGACGTGGTCGACACCCAGCTTCACCGCGCGGCGCACCAGGGTCACTGCGGCGTCGCGGTCACCGTGCAGGCGCTCGAGCTGCATTGCGCCGAAGCCGATCCGGGAGACGGTGGTGGCGGCCAGCGTGCCGGCACCCCCGGCGCGGGGGGCGCCGGTGGCCGTGGTCGAGGTGGCACCGGTCGGGGTCGCCGCCGTTGTGGCTGCGGGAGCCTCGTCGGGTGAAGGACGGTCGATCGGCATCGTCAGCTCCTGTCCGCTGTGGGAAGATGAGAGAAGGCGGAGGAACCTCCGCTCAGTTGACGGTAGCACTATTGGAGGCACCTCCGTTATGCCGCAGCCCCCGCCCCGGGCGGCCCGCCCGGTGCGCGCCGACGCCCAGCGCAACCGCCAGGCGCTGATGACGGTGGCCCGCGGGGCCTTCGCCACCCAGGACGCGGTCACCCTGGAGGACGTCGCCCGTGCCGCCGGGGTGGGCATCGGCACCCTGTACCGCCACTTCCCCACCCGTGAGGCGCTGGTCGAGGCTGTGTACGCCGCCGAGCTGGACGCGGTGACCGGCAGCGCGCCCGGGCTGCTGACGGAGCTGACACCCCCGGCGGCGTTGCGGGCGCTGATGGACCGGTACGCCAGCTTCGCCGCGGCCAAACGGGGCATGGTCGACACCCTGCGCGCCGGGTGGGCCTCCGGACGGATCGCCACCCCCGCCACCCGTGAGCGCCTCACCGCCACCATTGCCACCATCCTGGTCGCCGGCGCGCGCGACGGCTCACTGCGGCCCGACGTCGAGGCCGACGACGTGACCACCCTGCTGCTGGGGGTGTTCCTCGCCACGACCCAGAGCGCCACCGAGAAGCGCACCGGAGCCCTGCTCAACCTCCTCGTCGACGCGCTGCGCCCAGCGGCGCAGCAATAGGGCGAAGGCCGCATGCCGGGCGAGCACCACGGCCAGACGATTGGCCACCGCCTGCGCGCAAGCACCGTCCTGACCGCGCCGTGGGCGACCTCGACCGGTCCCGCTCGACACCGCGGCGTCCACGGCACAGTGCAGGTCCGCGACCGCGGTGGGGACCCCGCAGCCCAGCAACCCGGCCACCTCGGCGGCGTCGTCCCCGTACAGGGCAGCCCCGAACACCGCGGTGCCGGCGGCGTCGTTCTCCAGACCGGCCGGCGCGGCACCGCAGCAGCTGGTGGTTGTCGCGGCGGCGGCGTAGCGGGCGCGGACCGTCTCCCGGATGTCCTCGGGTGCACTGGTCATGACGCTGTCCGCTCCGTGCGGGCGATTCGGGTGGTGCGGGGCACGGGCGGTGCCAGGTGGGCTGCGGCCGGGTTACTGGGGTGCGGCGGGGGTGAGGCCCTCGGTGCCGAGCAGCTCGTCCATCAGGGTCTGGATGCGGGCCCGGATGTCGTCGCGGATGGGTCGCACGGCCTCGACGCCCTGCCCGGCGGGGTCGTCGAGATCCCAGTCGAGGTACCGCTTGCCGGGGAAGGCGGGGCAGGCGTCGCCGCAGCCCATGGTGATGACGACGTCGGAGAACTCGACGGCCTCGGTGGTGAGCACCTTGGGTTTCTGGGTGGAGATGTCGATGCCGACCTCCGCCATCGCCGCCACGGCAGCGGGGTTCACCTTCTCGCCGGGCAGGCTGCCCGCGGAGCGGACCTCTACCGCACCCTGGGACAGCTCGGTGAGGAACCCGGCAGCCATCTGGGAGCGCCCGGCGTTGTGCACGCACACGAAGAGCACCGAGGGCCGGGTAGACCGGGGGGTGCCGGGGGTGGGTGTGGCGGTGAGGGCAGCGAGCTGGGTGCGGCTCAGCGTGGGTGCGGTGAGCTCGCGGAGCAGGACCTGGACGCGGTGGTCGAGGTCGTCGCGGATGCCGCGGACGGTGACCAGGTCGGCGCCGTCGGGGTCGGTCAGCACCCAGTCGAGGTAGAGCTTTCCGAGGTAGACCGGGCAGGCGTCCCCGCAGCCCATGGTGACCACGCAGTCCGCGGCCGCGACCACGTCATCGGTGAGCGGCTTGGGAAACTCCTGGCCGAGGTCGAGCCCGATCTCCACCATGGCCTCGATCACGGTGGGGTTGATGGAGTCGGTGGGGGCGGAGCCGGCGGAACGGACGTGCACCCGGCCCTGCGCCCGGTGGGTGAGCAGCGCGGCGGCCATCTGGGAGCGCCCCGCGTTGTGCACGCACAGGAACAGCACCTCGGGCACGTCCTTGGGGGCGTCGCCCTGGGACTGGGCCAGGGCGGTGAGCCGGTCGGTGGCGAACCGCTGCGCCAGCGACGTGAGGTGGTGGTGGACCGTGGCCGTCCGGTACAGGGCGGTGTAGGACTCGAAGACGTAGTGCTCCACGGTTTGCACTGAGAACACGCCCTTGAACTTCTCGGCCAGGGTCACCGCGGTGCGGGAGAGCACGGCCTGCGGCAGGAGCAGTTCGGGCTGCGCACGGTGGGTGCCGGTGGGGTCGACGGGGCTGGTCATGGTGGGGCTCCTACGTCTCGGCGGTGAGAGCAGTCGGGGTGGTGGTGCCGGGCCGGAAGCGGCGGCGCAACGCAAGGCTCACGTACACCAGCCCCACCAGGACCGGGACCTCGATGAGGGGGCCGACCACCCCCGCGAGGGCCTGCCCGGAGGTGACCCCGAAGGTGGCGATCGCGACGGCAATGGCGAGCTCGAAGTTGTTGCCCGCGGCGGTGAACGCCAGGGTGGTGGTGCGCTCGTAGCCCAGGCCCAGGCCGGCGCCGAGGGCGTACCCGCCGCCCCACATCACCGCGAAGTACACCAGCAGCGGCAGCGCGATCCGGACCACGTCGAGGGGGTGGGAGGTGATGGCGTCGCCCTGCAGGGCGAACAGCACCACGATCGTGAACAGCAGCCCATACAGGGCGAACGGCCCGACCCGGGGGATGAAGCGCTCCTCGTACCAGCTGCGGCCCTTGGCCTTCTCCCCGATCCGCCGCGACAGGAACCCCGCGAGCAGCGGGATCCCCAGGAAGATCAGCACGGACCTCGCGATGTCCCAGGTGGAGGCGTTGATGGTGGTCTGGTCCAGGCCGAGCCACCCGGGCAGGACGTTGAGGTAGAACCAGCCCAGCACCGCGAAGGCGACCACCTGGAACACCGAGTTGATGGCCACCAGGACGGCGGCGGCCTCCCGGTCCCCGCACGCGAGGTCATTCCAGATGATGACCATGGCGATGCACCGGGCCAGGCCCACGATGATCAGCCCGGTGCGGTACTCCGGCAGGTCCGGCAGAAACACCCAGGCCAGGGTGAACATCAGCAGCGGGCCCAGGACCCAGTTCAGCAGCAGCGACGAGGCGAGCAGCCGCTTGTCGCCAGTGACCGAGCCCATCCGGTCGTAGCGCACCTTCGCCAGCACCGGGTACACCATGACCAGCAGCCCGACCGCGATCGGGAGGCTGATGCCGTCGACCTGGACGGCCTGCAGCACGTCACCGAGGCCCGGGACACCGCGGCCCAGCAGCAGCCCAATGACCATCGCCACCCCGATCCACACCGGCAGGAACCGGTCGAGGGTGGACAGCTTGCCGACGACGGCGCTCTCCCGGGAATCGACGGTGGTGGAGACGGTCATGCCAGGGCCTCCGAGGTGAGGGCAACGAGCTCGGCGGGGCCGAGGACGGCGGCGAGCTGGGCCAGGGCGGCGGGGACCACCCGGTAGAAGACCCAGGTGCCGCGTCGCTCGCACTCCAGCAACCCGGCCTCGCGCAGCACCTTGAGGTGGTGGGAAATCGTCGGCTGGGACAGCTCGAAGGCGGGCGTGAGGTCGCACACGCACGCCTCCCCGCCGTCGTGGCTGGCCACGATGCTCACCAGCCGCAGCCGCCGACGACTGCGTTGGCGACGCCTGCTCCGGACGCGGTGCTCACCGGCCCCCCACAGCTGACGGTCGGCGTGCTGATCGGACGCGTCAACCTCGACGACGCCAAGGCTCAAGGACTGCGCTACGACGGAGATCCCGCCATCCTCCAGCGGGTCCAACCGGCCGAGGTCGTCGCCGTCTGATCGCGACCGTGGCCCACGCCGCTCGAGCTGCTGACGACGCGCCAGCCGCGTCTCGATAGCGGATGGTCTATCGGTGGCGCGGTCCCCAGCCGGGGTGCAGGGCCGGTAGGTCGGCCAGCTGAGGGTCCGGTGGTGGCGGGGTTTCGCCGTCGTCGCCGTCCCAGGTGCGGCCGTACTGGTCGGGGATGGCACCCCAGCCCCAGTAGGGCATCGGCCGGTCCGGGGTGATGCCGACGGTGTGAAGGGGGTCGATGCGTTCGGGGCTGACGGTGCACAGGTGGGCCCAGTCGTCGCCGAGGTCGAAGACGTAGACGAACTGCTGCCCTCCGGTCAGGGTGCTGAGCTTGACGGTGTCATCGACGCGGGAGTTGCTGGGCGGGTCGTCTCAGTACCGGTCAACGAGCAGGCCCTGGACGCCGCCGAGGTCGAACATGTGCAGGTGAGCGCGGTCCCAGCGGGCGAAGGCGTCATCGATCGCGGTCGCGAGTTGGGCAAAGCTGTGGGAGCGGGCGGCGGCAAAGACTCGCCCCGGCCGGGGCCACAGTGTCCGGCCCCTACCATCGACGAGATCGACCCGAATCGACAGCCACGTTCGCGCCGCCGGGTGATCTTCACAGATCGGTGGGGTCAACGTCCGATATCTAGCCGTCGCACGCCCGGCAACGGAGGGGTTATCGACATGCGAAACTGGCCGGGGATGGGCTTGGCGAAGTCGATGGGAGCCCACCGGCATCCGCGCGCTTCCCGGTGATTGACCACTGCCCGCTCCGGCATGTCGTGCACCGACCGGTTCTCCGACATGCCACGATCACTGGAAGCACGCCCAGGACCGCCGTGGAGGAACTGATGAACCGTGGACAGTTGATCGACGCCGTGACCGCCGCGACCGGCCAGCCTCGCGCGCAAGTCGAGGCCACCCTCAGTGCCACCCTGACCCAGGTGCGGGGCGCCGTGGCGTCCGGGGACAAGGTTCAGCTCCCCGGCTTCGGCACCTTTGAGCCGCGTGAGCGCGACGCGCGCACCGCCCGCAACCCCTCGACCGGGGCGCCGCTGCAGCTGGCCGCCACCCGGTCCGTGGGTTTCAAGGTAGGCGCCACGTTCAAGCAGGAGGTCGCCGACAGCGTCACCGCGAAGACGCCAACGAAGGCGGCGGCCAAAAAGACCCCGGCCAAGGCCACTACGTCGAAGACCACGGCAGCGAAGAAGGCCGCGAAGAAGTAGCCGCGCACGCCAGAGTTGCGCGCCTGTGTGTCGCCGATCGATCGTCTAACGGATCAGGTGAACCTGGACCGGAAGGTCCAGGTCGGCCCAGGCTCGATCGGCTGTCAGCACCTCAGCCGGGTCGCTACGGACGGTGAGCGCGAGACAGCAGCGATCGCCGAGCGAGAGGGACCGACCACCGTCGAGTGCCCGCATCGCTCCGGCGAGTTCGGCGTCAGCGGCGCTGAGCGGCTCTATGGTCACTCCCGCAGCTGCGAGCAACCCCCGCAAGCGAGCAACGTCAAGCTCAGCGTCGACGAGCTTGCCCACCACTTCCGCCAGATTCGCCGTGCTCAGCAGGGCTCCAGCGATACGTGCGGCTACCAGGCCGCTTCCTGGCTCGTCGTGTATCAGCGCCAGGACCGCCGAGGCGTCGAGAATCGTCATTCCGCAGCGGCAGCGAGTCGACGCTCTGCGAGCAGCTCGTCGACGAGCGAGCGTGATTTCGACACGTCCTTGGCCAATGCACGCAACTCATCAACAGCGTCTTGTGGCCGCTCCAACACCAGCCGCGATCCAGCGACATGCAGATGCAACTGGTCGCCGGGCGCCAACCCTAGAGCGACACGAACCTCTGCCGGGATCACGAGTCGCCCTTGCTGACCCAGAACAAGAGTGGCATCCATGTTGAAAGTATGCCACATACTGCCTCTCTGTGGCACAGGAATGGACACTCTGAATCTCGAGCGTCCCGCCAGTAGGCGGCGGCCCGGCGGGTGAGGGCTCCGGGCAGTTCGTGGTCGAGGTAGCGGCGTAGGACAGCGCCGGTGTCGTGGTAGCCGACGCGGCGGTGGTCGATGGGAGGCGCCCACCGGTCGGGGGGTCGGTGCAGCAGGGCGAGGTGGGCGAGACGAGGACGGTCCACCCGTCGAGGGTGGGGTCGGTGGCGAGGCGACCGACGAGGGTGTGCCGCGCCCAGGCCGCGGCCGCCCAGCTGACGTTGGTGTCGTCGATGACCGGGTCGACGGTGGCGGATAGGTGCGGCAGCTGGTGGCGCAGCAGCACGGTCGCCGGGAGGGTCAGTACCCACTCGACGGCGCTGTGGGTGAGGGCCAGTGCTCGGCGGACCCAGTAGCGGGTGCGGGCCAGGGGGCCGAACGACGACGGGTACAGCAGCACCACCCCGGGGGGTCCGATGAGTAGGTGCGGCACCCGGTGGGCGTCGACGAGGCGGTCGTGCAGCACCACCCACCCAGCTGATTCCAGTGGGTCGAGGGTGGCGGCGACGCGGGTCTCGTGCCGGGCCCGGCGGCGCAGCTCTCGGCTGGGCCCGTCCCACCCCCAACGGGCTCGGGTGAGGTAGCCGAACACCGCGGCCCCCACCGCGAGCACTACCCCCACCGCCGCGGCGGCCGCCACGACGCCGAGCGTCCCGACGGGCCGCAGGGCGACGATCACTGCGGGGGTGAGGGCGGTGGGGACACCCACCCGCAGCGCGACCGGGCGCAGCGCCGCAGTCCGGGCCCGGGCCCGTTCCCCGCTGGCGCGGGCCCGCAGCGACGCCCCCGGCCCGGGTGCCCCACCGACCCGGTCGACCTGCTCCCAGTGCGGCGCAGCCCGGGACACCGAACCGTCGGTGATGAACCCGATCCGGGGCTGCTGAGGTTGGTCGTCGCTGCTCACATCCGACTCCGACTCCGATGCCGCTGGGTGGGACGGCACGAGATTACCGCTGGGCACCGACAGAACCGAGTCGTGAACCGAGTCGTGAACCGAGTCCTCACCGGGGGTTCAGGTCGAACAGGGGCAGGGTCGGGGTGGGGGAGTAGGTGCGGGCCGCGGCGAGGCGGAGGGGGTCGTAGCCGCCGGTGAGGGCAGCGCGGATGGCGTGGGCTCGGCCGTGGCGCCCGCGGGGGTCGATGTCGGTGGGGAGGCAGCCGCGGTGGCGGCCGAGGGACACCGCGTAGCGCAGGTTCGCCGATTGGGTGCCGGGGTGCAGATGGGTGGGGGCGACTCGCACGCACAGCGTCTCGTTGCAGTGGTGCTCACCGAACGTGTGGTGCTCGAGGGTCCCGGCGGCCAGGAGCAACGCGAACCGGTGCGCGGACAGGGTGCGCCGTTCCCCGTCCTGGGTCCAGCTGATCCGCCCGTACCCATCGGGGTAGGACACCGCCCCGGTCCACCACCAACAGTCGGGGGTGCGGGTGACCTTCGCCCAGAACCGGGTGATCGTGTCCAC